>ERZ650309.623-NODE-623-length-17301-cov-6.473095_pt1 | contig 17301 bp, 14 predicted proteins | sample MGYA00376245_ERZ650309 | MGnify/ENA primary metagenome ERZ650309 (study PRJEB26733, sample SAMN07839294) | wastewater metagenome | biome: urban; feature: wastewater treatment plant; material: waste water | place: USA: North Carolina | collected 2016-04-26 ...
TTTATTGCCGTAATAGATGGTTTAAGAAAACATAGAGGTTGGAAAGCATTTAAAAAACGTTTGTTTGAAAGTCGTTACAATAATTATATATTTAAATTTGAACAGTTTGTATGATTATTGCAAAACTCATAGGAGGATTGGGAAACCAGATGTTTCAATATGCGTTTTATCGCAGCCTACAATTAGGCGGTAAAAATGTAGCCTTAGATATTTCTGGGTTTGATGGCTATGAACTACACAATGGCTTTGAACTGGATAAAGTATTTTCCATAAAAATTAATCTGGCCGACAAAATGTTAGTGAATGATATCAAGCAAAAAATATCTCAAGTGAATTTGTTAAAGAGAATTTGGTGGAAAATCTTTGTAAACTCTCGTCTAGGAATTGAGCAAAAGGATTTTGGTTACAGTTCAAAATTTAATAATTTGCAAGGTTTAAAATATCTGAAAGGCTATTGGCAGAGTGAGAAATATTTTGATAAATTTGCAGCTATTATTCGTGATGATTTCACTTTCTCTGTTTTAAATGAGATCAATCAACCGATTGCAGAATATATATTAAAAGCCAATTCTATTTCAATTCATGTTAGAATGGGAGATTATGTAAATCACCCATTGCATGGGGGAGTTTGTACTATTGACTATTATCAAAGAGCGATTGATTTTATTAAATCAGAAGTAGAAGATCCTATGTTTTTTGTATTTTCCAACGATGTTGAATGGTGTAAAAAAAATTTGCAACTAGAGAATACTATTTACGTAACTGGCAATGATGGCGAAAATAGCTATCGAGATATGCAGTTAATGAGTATGTGTAAACATAATATTATTGCCAATAGTTCGTTTAGTTGGTGGGGGGCTTGGTTAAATAATAATTCTGATAAAATAGTTATAGCACCAGAGAAATGGTTTAATGATGAAAATATCAATACCTGTGATTTATTACCAGAAAGTTGGATGAAAATATGACTACTCCAATGATTTCCGTAGTCATGCCAGTTTATAATGCAGAAAAATATGTTACTGAGGCTATAGAGAGTATATTAAATCAGAGTTACAGTGATTTTGAATTTATTATTATTGATGATTGTTCTACTGATAATAGCTATGACATTTTACAGAGTTATGTATCTAAAGATAATCGTATTCGATTATTTAAAAATGATATGAATAATAAGCTGCCCAAAACTTTAAATTTTGGTATTTCACAGGCAAAAGGTAAGTATATAGCTCGCATGGATGCTGACGATATTTCGCTACCAGAGCGTTTTGCTAAACAAATTGAATTTATGGAGTCTCACCCTGAAGTTGGCGTTTGTGGAACTTGGATTGACGTTTTCTCGGAAGAAAGCAGTCAGACTACGTGCATCAAATATCCAGCTGAGCATAAGTTGATTTCAGTAAGACTATTATTTGATGAAAATTGTATAGCTCATCCCTCTACATTTCTTAGGAGAGAGATATTCTTTGATTTTCAACTTTATTATAATTTATCTTTGCAAGGACATGCTGAGGACTACGAACTATGGGTGAGGTTATTAGAACAGGGTATTTTATTCTATAACTTACCTGAGGTTTTGTTGATGTATCGTAAGTCTGATGTTCAAACAATGGTGGTATTTAAACAACAAATTGATTTTAGTGCGCAATCAATTATTAAAAATAACTTTGAGCGTTATTTTATTAAATATATAGAGTTATCTTTAATCAATACATACCTTAAATTACGATTTACGCCCAAGAAAGAATTAAGTTTTTTTCAACATTTATATTATCAGTATTTGATATTTAGAATTAAGCAGGTAAATTTGAAATTCAATTTATTTGATAAAAAGATATTTGATGATATTCTGGATAAAGAGTCAGTTGGTAAATTATCTCGTCGTTATTTAGAGAACAAATATGCTGCAAAATTTAAATAGCATTAAATATTTTTTTAAAGCTATATGGTTCATACTTTTTTCATATTTTGCAATGTGCTTTCCAGCATATCGTAAATTTAAGAGAACATTACGATTAAGATCATTCACAAAGCCAGTAGCATTGTTTTTTTTTGGTCGTTTTGGGCAAGGTGGTGCTGAAAATTATATTAATTCAATTATTGATGTTCTTAGTCCTAGATATGAATGTTTGATTGTTGCAGAGTCTAAATCGACCAGCCGTGTTACTGGTGGATTTGAATTATTATCACTAGAAGAATTTTCGAATGTTAAAGTAGTACAGTGCTTATTAGTGCAGCACTTATTAAACAAGATCAAGCCTGAGATTTGTGCGAACGTTACTTCTGCAAGTTTTTTTAGGGCATATATTGCAAATCGTTATAATGTATTAGCTCATACTAACAAGAAGTTTTTTTTCTTCTTTTCCAAGCATTTATTTTTAGGTTTGGATTTAAATGTAGTAAAGCATATTTATCAAGATGCTACGTTGGTTATTTCAGATAATCAACGTTGTTTAAAAGAAATACAAGAGGCATATGGAAAAATTGTAAGAACAGAGAAAAATATTTGTCTATATAATAAAGTTAAGTTTGATTACAATGAAGAATTATTTAACTTAAATATGAATATAGTACTTCAAAATATTCAATGTGGCAAGAGTATCAGATTGCTATGGGCAAGTCGTTTAGATAATGACAAGAATTTACAGTTACTTTTAGATTTTTCAGCTTCATATCCTGAAATTTATATAGATATATATGGTGAAAGTTTATTTAATAATGCAGAATCGTTGATAATGCAGTTGTTTGAATTACCTAACATCCGCTATTGTGGTGGGTTTAATAGTATTCAGCAAATTCTAAGTTCAGAATTTAAGTATTTTGCATTTATGTTTACTAGTTATTGGGAAGGACTTCCTAATATATTATTAGAAGTTGGGTTGCTTGGTTTGCCCATAATAGCTCCTGATGTCGGAGGAGTAAATGAATTAATTAATGAAGAAACTGGTTATTTAGTTGAGAATAATATAAATGGGTATCATTGTGGCTTAGAGAGTTTAATTAACAATATTCAGATTACTCGTTCTAGAGTATTGACACTGAGAAACTTAATTTTGTATAGGCACTCTGCTGAATTATATCAAAAAAATGTAAACCATTTTTTTTGTCATTAATAAAGGTTTTCCAAGATAAAGATGATGTGCTAGAATAACATTTTATACATTAAAAATATTTAGATAAGTTAATGAAATAGAAGAAGTTGATATGAGACCACTGGTTAGTGTAGTTATTCCTTGCTACGGTAAGGCAAAATATTTGAAAAAATGTATAGATTCTGTATTGACACAATCATATTTAAACCTTGAAGTTATTATTTCAAATGATGGCGATAATTCTCTTGAACTAGAGCAGGTTTTGAGTGAAATTGAATCAACTGATTCAATCTTTCCTGTTAAAATATTGCGGATTACAGAAAACTATGGCGTTTCCCATAGTCGCAATTTATGCATTAAGAATTCAAATGGTGTTTATGTTTTTCCGTTAGATGGCGATGATTTTATTCACCAAGATTGTATCTATGAACTGGTAAATGTTATTCATAACAATGAACAAGTTGGTGTAGTATTTCCTCTGACTGCTTTTATCTCTCAAGATGGCAAATGCATTCCGCGATACGACTGTTGTTATCCTGCAGGTTATGAAATACTTCAGGCAAATCATGTTCCTAGTGCGCATCTTTATCGTAAATCTGACTGGGTGGCGATAAACGGTTATCGCGAGTCTCTCAAGTTTGGCTGTGAGGATTGGGATTTTAATATTCGTATGGTAAGCTTAGGTAAGCAAACAGTTAGAGTTAATAAATTTTATCTTTTTTATCGACAGGTTATGCAAAGTCGTAACGCAAAAGTTTTAGCGGACGAATCACGAAGAACTAAAATTGAAATTGAAATTTTATTTACAAATATTGATACGATTACCACGCATTCAAATATTTATAGGAAACAGTTTAGTTTAAAATTTAAATTGTTTCAAAAAATAAAGGATATTATTGTTATTAGATATTACTTCTGGGGACAGTATTTTGCGATTAAATGCACAAAAAATAAATTTTTATAAATCATACCGATGAATATATCTGTATTAATTAATACCTATAACGAAGAGCATAATATCCGGAATTGTCTGGACTCTGTATCTTGGGCAGATGAAATAATTATTGTTGACATGTATAGTACAGATAATACTGTTGCAATTGCTCAAGAATACCCCAATGTCAAAGTTTTTTACTTTGAAAACTGTGGTTACGCTGATCCAGCAAGGGAGTTTGCATTTAAACAAGCATCTTCTGAGTGGGTTCTGGTTTTGGATGCGGATGAAATGATACCCCAAAATTTATCTAGCGAAATTATAGCAGTAATAAATGATAATAAATTTGATGCTATCTCAATACCAAGAAAAAATTATATGTTTGGTGAAGAAATTTATTGTGGTGATTGGGGTACTGAGTCAGTTTTACGCGTGATGAGAACTGGAGCCATCCTTGGATTTAATTCGGCAATACATAGTCAATTTTATTTGCTCAAACCTGAGGCTAAAGTTATTAATCTATCACGGGAGTTTTTTTGTATTATTCATTTTAATTATACAAATTTAGAACATTTTCTAGATAAATCTAATCGCTATACTACTATTGATGCGGAGAATGCATTTAATAAACTCAAAAAACCGTTAAGTGCATTTAAATTAATTGTAGCTGCATTTATTTTTATTCCCAAATTCATGATAAAAAATAAAGGTTATAAAAATAAGTTTGTTGGGCTGACTCTTGCTGTATTAATGTTGAACTATCATTTTAGTCGTTATTTAAAATATAAACTTATGCAAAAACATAATACAGTTGATACTAGCGCGGCAATAAAGCAGCAATATAATGAGATCGCCAACCGGATTATAAAAGAATATCAATGAATAGCTTAGGTGTTATTACAGTAACTTACAATAGTGGGGCGGTTATAGATGAATTTTTAGTCTCATTATTTGCGCAAGTAGATGTAAATTGGCATTTATATGTGGTGGATAGCTCTTCTCAGGATGATACTTGTAATAAGATCATCGCCTATAATTTTGAAAAGATCACACTTATTCAACAAAATGAGAATGTTGGATTTGCCAAAGGAAATAATATTGGGATATCTAGAGCAATTTTCGATGGATGTAATGAGTTGTTGTTAATAAATAATGATACAGCATTTGATAAAGGATTTTTGACTAAATTATTAAAGAATAGGGATTGCAATCCAGATCTAATACTCACACCTAAAATCTATTACCCTAATAAAACAACTTTGTGGTGTGCTGGAGGTGGTTTTAAGCCAAATCGAGCCTATGCGGCGTATCATATTGGTGAAAACGAGATTGATAATGGTCAATACGATAGTAACTATTTTTGTAGCTTTGTACCGATGTGTTGTGTAATGATTCCTGTATCTGCATGGCTTAAGGTTGGTCAGTTAGATGAAAAATACTTTATTTATAGTGAGGATGCGGATTGGTTCTATCGTGCTAAACAACTTGGAATAAAGTTACGATATTGTTTTGAACCATCACTTATTCATAAAGTTAGTAGCCTTACTGGAGGTGCAAAATCAAAAACTGGGGCATGGTATGGTTCACGGAATCGAATCTATTTTTTACGCAAACATTTCTCTGGCTGGCTTCGTTATAAATTTCTGAGTGTTTATTGTGGTGGTATGTTGATTAAGTTAATTCTTCGTCAGTATTCATTTAAGGAATTTGGCTGGCGGGTCAGTGGCGCGATACAAGGATTTAAATTATGAAGATATTGCTGATCAAGCGTGGAGCAATTGGTGATTTACTAATGGCAACACCACTCATTCGCCAACTTAAACAAAGATTGAATTGTGATTTAGACATTATAGTTGGTAAATCTGCAAGTATTGCATTGATAAATAATCCTTACTTGGATAAGATGATTATACTTCCTGATCAGAACTTTACTTTAAAAAGAGTCGTAAATTTTTCACGAGCCTTATTAAAACTACGTGGAAAGTATGATTATGTTTTTGTATTAGATAAACATTGGTATTTTAACTGCATGGCAAATCTTCTTGGAGCGCCAGTTATTGGTTACGCTCGCGATATGATCTCTAATCTTGTTTTGCATAAATCAGTTGCTTATAATGATATTAATCGTTACCAAGGAGTGTATTATTTAGATTTACTTAGTGCTAGTCAGCTGACAGGTGTTAATTATAGCGATTTGAAATTGGATTTAACAGTTATGACAGCTGATAAACTGCTAGTAGAGGAGTTTATTTTTCAGAATAAATTGACGAACTATGTAGTGATAGTTAATAGTGGTGGTAACAATGCTTATGAACATGACGGAATAAGAATGCTGCCACTGGCAACAATAACTGAGTTAGTTGGACTGCTACTTGATAAAGGTCATGAAGTTGTCTTACTTGGCTCTGGGGTTGATATTAATCATTATCAGAAGATATGTGCATCATTTCCAAATAGCTCACGATTATTTAATTTAGCAGGTAAGCTTCAGTTGGCGGCGAGTAGTTATTTAATATTTCGTGCGCAACATTTTTATACCACTGATTGTGGCGCAATGCATCTTGGTGTTGCCGCTAATGCGTTGAACAATATGACTGCTTTTTTTGGTCCAACAAATCCAGCTCACTTTTTACCTGAAGCTTGGCTGAGTAAAGTTGCAGTTTGGTATGATGAAAATATTTATTCGCCCGCGTATTCACTCAAAGGATCCAGGCAGAACCCGACTCCTGAATATTTTACGCATATTAAACCACGTCAACATCTACATTAAGTTCACGATAAGTAAGTTTGCTATTTGTGATATAATAGGATGGTTTTTATAGTCAATAAAATTTATTGTATAACTGTGCTTGGGTGCACAATTTTTTTTGTGGTATCATGAATAAAAATTTCTATAAAATGCTTGGATTGGTAATATCCGCAACAGTTATTGCGATAATATTTAAACATTATGACTTATCATTATACCTTAGCATTGATGGATTTAATCATTACCATCAACAAATTTTAGATTTTGAACAAGCTCATCTAGCAGAATTCACGATCATTTATATCGTTAGTTATATTGTATTAATTGCTTGTTGTATTCCCGGGACGATTTTATTTGATTTACTGGCTGGATTTATTTATGGTCCAATTATCGGGTTTTTATTGGTTATATTTTGTTATTTAACTGGTGCAATTGTTAATTTTTTACTAGTACGTTATTTGTTACATGATTTATTACATAAGCGCTTCAGTCACTTGCATCATTTGATTATGAGTGGTAGTGATGGAATAAAAACTGCTGCGTATAATTTAATAGCGTTACGTTTTATCCCTGTGATCCCTTTCTGGATTTTAAATATTTTAGCCGCAGTTTTAGGTATTCCACTTTCAGTTTTTGCTCTGACTACATTTATTGGTATTATACCTAGTTCGCTTATTTGGGTGCTTATTGGTGGTGGTGTGCGTAGTCATATGGCAGAACATCAGGTACTAACTATGGCAATTTTTGCAGATCCCAAATTTTGGGTTCCGTTGCTTGTGCTAACTTTAATGGTTCTAATACCTAATTTGATCAAGATGTATCGCAATAAGAAATAAAATAATCATTTATCTATGTATTCGAGTTTAATTTGAGTAAAACTAATCTTCAGCGTTTTGCCTTAATTTTGGCTGACCTATTAAGTATGAGTATAGCTTTTTTAATGGCTATTACTACTACACGCATCTATCATCTTGACTTATTTGCCAGTCCGTGGAGTAATTTTTTTCATTTCGGAACATCAAAAGTACTCGGTTTGACAATAATAATTCTTTTTTGGTATCAAGAGCAATATATCAAACGGCGTCCTTTTTGGGAAGATTTATTACAAATTTATCGTACCATAAGCTTTTTACTATTGATTAACCTTGGACTATCATTTGTTCTAGCTAAGGGATCGCTTAAAATTCTAATTGTAAGTTTTTGGTTGAGTTTTGCCATTGTTTTACCATTGATGAGGATTATCACCAAGCTCTTATTGCACCGTATGCAATTATGGCAACGTGAAGTATATATTTTGGGAGTTGGTGAGTCTGTAAGTAATGCGTTTCAATTGTTAATTCAAAATAAAATGATGGGGTATCGCTTGAATGCATTTGTCCGTATTAGCGAGCAAGACAAAAATACACCAAGTTTAACTTTAGCTAGTTATCCTATTATCAGTCAGCAAGAGCTTATTAAACGGTTGAAAAAAAATCAGGAATGTGAAATAATTGTTGCATTGACCCAAAGCGAATTAAATCAACAGATTGGACTGATTAACTTTTTGCAGCATAATGCCTTGGCCGTATTGGTTCTACCTGAGATTACTGGTTTAGCCCTTTATGGTGCTCAAATTGAGCATTTTTTTGGTAATGATCAACTGGTTTTACGCTTGAACAATAATCTAGCGCGTAATGTTAATGCTTGGATTAAACGTGTGTTTGATTTGATTTGCGTAATTTTAGGTTTAATTGTTTTATCACCTGTATTTGTGGTAATTGGTGTAATAATTAAGTTTACCACCGGAAATAAAGTATTTTTCAAGCATCAGCGTATTGGGCGTAATGGTAAGCCATTTTATTGCATTAAGTTTCAGACTATGTACCCTAACAGTGCAGAGTTGCTGGCTCGCATTCTAGCTACAGATGAGCAGGCGCGAGAAGAGTGGGAACGCGATTTCAAGCTTAAGAATGACCCAAGAGTAACGAGTATTGGTAAATTCTTACGTAAAACTAGCTTAGATGAATTACCTCAGCTTTTTAATGTTTTGTTTGGAGAGATGAGTTTAGTTGGACCACGCCCGATTGTTTCGCAAGAAATTGAGCGTTATGCAGACGGATTTTATTATTATCAGTTAGTCACACCTGGCATTACAGGTCTATGGCAAGTTAGTGGACGGAACGATGTTGATTATAGCAATCGCGTACGCCTAGATGAGTGGTACGTTAAAAACTGGTCGTTGTGGTACGATATTGTTATTTTAGCCAAGACCTTTGGTGTTGTGTTCAAACGTAGCGGCGCTTATTAATACTTGCTTATTTATGATTATTCCAATGGCTTATCTTCCATCACACTAAATAAACGAATTTGTAACCATGATTGTAAGCGAATAAATGGATTTCTACAGAGATACGCAATCCCTAACATTGCAACTATAATTGGAATCAAATACGTATCTTGTGGTAAAACATGATGACTCACTGAAAAAATCAGGCTCATTATTCCGATAATTGCCGCAACAGGTAATGTTTCAAAAATTACTCTTCTTCCTTGATATGTATATTTTCCTAGCCAACTTTCATGGATTAAAATCTCAGAAAAAATCATACCTAGCGCTTTAAGTTTTCTATATGCGGCAATGAGAAACGGTAGTGATAGTAAAATAGCACAACTAGTTATAACGCTTTTGTGTATCTGTACATCAAGAATTATGCCTATTCGTGCAAGTAGTCCTTTATTTAGATGATCTGCCAAATAAGCTCCAGCCATAAAGACTGCCATAACCAAAGCACAGTTGACAATCACTTGGGCAACAATTTTAGCAATCATTTTGACAATCATAGCACTATCACCACGTGGATGCAAGTCACCTAGCCAACGAGTGTAATAGTGTGATAAGCCAATCATTTTTCGTGGTGCTTTTGCGCGTATAAACGAGGCAAGTGGATCAGCTAGATTAATTAAATACGGCGTAGTTAACGTAGTAATTGCCGAGACTGCAATTGCGATAGGGTAGAGGAAATCACTGGTAACTTTTAGACTCGCACCTAAAGCAGCAATAATAAATGAGAACTCACCAATTTGTGCTAGTCCCATACCAACTTTAAATGATGTTCCAGCTTTTTCACCAGAAACAAAGGCTCCGATGGTATTACCAAGTATCTTACCTACAATCAAAGTAATGGAGATGATGATAATTACCGAGAAGTTTGAGATTAAAATAGATGGGTTAAACATCATGCCGATAGTTACGAAGAATATTGCACAAAACATGTCTCGTAATGGTTCAATTAATTTCTCTATCAAGTGTAGTGGGCGGGCTTCGGCAATAATTGCACCAATAATAAACGCACCTAATGCAATGCTATAGTTAAGCGCTAGTACCATCAAACAAAAGCCAAAGCATAAGCCAAGGACAGAGATTAACATTGTCTCATGGCTGTTAAATTTAGCCACGTATTCAAGCAATTTTGGAATCGTGAGCAAACCAATGGTTAAGGTTACAATGATGAATAAAGAGAGTTGTCCGACAGTATCAAAAATATCATCGCTTTGAATTGCACCTGTGGTTGCAATCCCCGAGAGTAGAGCAATGATCGCAATTGCTAAAATATCTTCTACTATCAAGATTCCGAAGATAAGCTGAGCAAATTTATGCTGTTTGAGTCCCAATTCGCCCAAAGCCTTGACAATAATAGTAGTTGATGAAATTGCCATCATTGCACCTAAGAAGATGCAATTCATTTGTGACCAGCCAAAGTAATGTCCCAAATTATAGCCAATTGCAATCATTAGACTGGTTTCACAAATTGCGGTTATAAATGCAATCGCACCTACTTTCGCAATCTTTTTTAAACTAAACTCCATACCCAGCGAGAACATCAAAAACACTACGCCCAATTCTGCCAGAATTGAGATAGTTTGTTTGTCATGAATTAAGACAAATGGGGCAGTATACGGACCAATAATAATACCAGCTGCTAGGTAGCCCAAGACAACAGGTTGTTTAAAACGGTGAAAAATTAATGTGACAATACCCGCAACCAACATAATGGTTGCCATATCATGAATAAATATATCACCGTGCATTAATTAAACCCTTTTTAGTTTAGCAAATGCTGCCGCCATGCTGCTATTATCACTTGCTTGTGTTCGATTAGAATTTTGACGTGGCTGCTGATTGTTATTATAGCCATTATTTTGAGCTGGAGCTTTACGTTGTGTCACTGGAATATTTAGCTTATTTAAGCCCTTCATCGTTAATGCGATTCGTTTACGTTTAACATCGACTTCTTCAACTCGCACTTTAACGATTTGTCCGACTTTTAAGACATCATTGGGGTTGGCAACATATTGATCGGCAATTGCAGAAATGTGCACTAAGCCATCTTGATGAACACCAATATCAACGAAAGCACCAAAATTAGCTACATTGGTGATAACACCTTCAAGTTCCATGCCAATTTGCAAATCACCAATCTCATTAACACCGTCTTTGAACTGAGCTGTTTTAAACTCACCACGCGGATCTCGTCCTGGTTTATCTAATTCTTTGAGGATATCGGTAATCGTTGGTAATCCGTATTTATCGCTTACAAAATCAGTTGGTTTGATAGTATTAAGTAGCTGAGTATTTCCAATCATTTCAGTTAATGGCACACCTAATTTTTGAGAAATAGTTTCGACCAGTGGATAACTCTCGGGATGTACTGCCGACTTATCTAATGGGTTGTCACCATCGTTAATCCGTAAGAATCCAGCGCATTGTTCAAAAGTTTTATCACCTAGGCGACTAACCTTGGTTAATTGTTTACGACTGGTAAATTTACCATTACTATCACGATAACTTACAATATTGTTGGCAATAATTGAATTTAACCCGGCTACTTGTGCCAGTAATGGTGCTGATGCGGTATTTACATCCACTCCAACTGCATTCACGCAGTCTTCCACCACGTTATTGAGGCTACTTGCCAAACGATTTTGGTTAACATCGTGTTGATATTGACCAACCCCGATTGATTTAGGATCTATTTTTACTAGTTCTGCCAGTGGATCTTGTAGACGGCGAGCTATCGAGACTGCACCACGTAAACTTACATCCATATCTGGAAACTCTTTAGCCGCAAACTCTGATGCTGAATAAACTGATGCTCCAGCTTCTGAAACAACTACAATCTGTACATTAATATTTTTAAACTCTTTACACAGGTCTTTAACTAACTGCTCAGTTTCGCGTGAAGCCGTTCCATTGCCGATACTGATTAATTCTGCTTTGTATTTATCACATAATTTGGCGATAGCTAGCATGGCATCTTCGCGGTTTTTAGTAAATGGATAGATTACTGCGGTATCCAAAACTTTGCCAGTATTGTCAATTACGGCAACTTTTACTCCGGTACGAATACCAGGATCAAGTCCAATCGTGGTTTTACTGCCAGCAGGAGCTTGTAAGAGTAGGTTATGTAAATTAGTTGCAAAAACTTTGATTGCTTCTTCATCGGCATGTTCACGCATATTGGTAAGCAACTCGTTTTCTAATGATGGAAAAATCTTAGCTTTCCATGCCAAGCGTACGCAGTCACGTAACCAACTACCTGCCGCTTTATGTTCATCAATGGCAAATTCATCATTAATTAATTGATCGTAAGCAGAAAATTCACCACGGGCTAGGGTATGCTGCTCAGGATATTCGATTGCCATACTCAAAAAGCCTTCATTATTACCACGAAGAATTGCTAGTGCCCGGTGTGACGGTATATTTTTAACTAATTCCTGATGTGCAAAGTAATCCGTGAATTTAATCCCATCTTCTTCTTTACCATCGACTACTTTGGCACAAATTAAAGCTTCATTGCTAAGTCTTGTACGAAGTTTAGCCAATAGGGCAGCATTCTCAGCGAATATATCTAAGACAATATAGCGTGCCCCATCCAATGCATCTTGCGCAGTATTGATGTTGGCATCAGGGTTAAGGTAATCATTGGCTAAAACTAATGGATCGTGATCTTGATTCTCAAGTAATGCCAATGCTAGCGGTTCTAAGCCAGCTTCCTTGGCAATTTGTGCTTTTGTACGACGTTTAGGTTTATATGGTAAGTACAGATCTTCCAGCGTGGTTTTGTTATCTGCCGCTAAAATCGCTTGTTCTAATTCTGGCGTAAGTTTGCCTTGTTCCTGAATTGATTTTAAGATTGTTTCGCGGCGCTCATCTAATTCACGTAAATAAATCAATTTTTCGGCTAATAAACGCAGTTGGGTATCATCTAATCCACCAGTTGCTTCTTTACGGTAACGGGCAATAAACGGAACGGTTGCACCTTCATCGAGAAGTGCAATAGTGCTGTTGACTTGATGCTCATTGATATTTAATAAATTAGCTAAACGAGTTGCGATACTTAATAACATAGTTGAATCCTAGAGTAATCTTTAATATATACTTTGAACACTCATAAGTTGAGCTTTTACGTATAGACTCTAAGTGATCGCGATTATAGCTAGGAGTGTTGATAAAAAAGGTGAGGCGGTGTATATATGATACATAACGAACCTTTTTTAGTAACACGACAACGCTAAAATTGTGAGCACGACGAGTATAGGGCTTAATTGTAAATTATTAGTGCAGTGCTGTGTGCACTAATTAGCTAAATCTGGAGGTTAATTCAGTTAAGCCAAGTGAGTCTAATAATTGCTTGAGTTTTTGTGCTGCTACTGGATTATTTGAGCGTGTTTTTTTAGCTAGAATCAACTCATTTTTCATCGAATGTTCCCAACCGACTAATTCAGTTACTGTAACGCTATATCCATGAGCTTCAAGTTGCAAAGTTCGCAAAACATTCGTAAGATGGCTACCAAACTCACGACTATGAATTGGATGCCGCCAGATTTCAGCCAAAATATTGCTATCTTTAATTTTGCTATAGTTCTTCTTTAAGATTGCCGCAACTTCGGCCTGGCAACAGGGAACTAATACCATGTATTTAGCATTTTTGTGTAAGCCAAATGAGATTGCATCATCGGTAGCAGTATTACAAGCATGAAGTGCAGTTACAACATCAATTTGCTCGGGAAGTGCTGGTGAGCTAATTGAATCAGTGACTGAGAGATTAAGGAATGACATATTATTAAAACCAAGTTGTGCGGCTAATTCTTGGGACTTGATTACCAGATCATCACGCGTTTCAATTCCATAAATGGTCGAATTATTAGCTAATTGTTTAAAAAATAGGTCGTATAAGATGAATCCAAGATAAGATTTTCCTGCGCCATGATCAACGAGATTAAATTTTTCTTTGCCTTGTTGTAGTTCTTGTAGCAATGGTTCAATGAATTGGTAGAGGTGATATACTTGTTTGAGTTTACGGCGGCTATCTTGGTTTAATTTGCCATCGCGAGTTAGGATGTGAAGTTCTTTGAGCAGCTCAATTGATTGACCTTCGCGAATTTCATGTTTCTGTTCGCCAGCGTTATTTTTGGCGATATTGGTTTTTTTAGTCATAGTGGATATTTCTCCGGTGTCCGTAAATGCAAAAAGCGATAATCCTTCGATCATCGCTTTTGTTTTTTTATTTTTGTGCCTTGCTGCACTTGGCGGAGTGGACGAGACTCGAACTCGCGACCCCCTGCGTGACAGGCAGGTATTCTAACCAACTGAACTACCACTCCACGTGGTGGGCGCTACAGGATTCGAACCTATGACCCTCTGCTTGTAAGGCAGATGCTCTACCAACTGAGCTAAGCGCCCACTTATTACGCAAGATGCCTTGCGTTGTGAGAACCGTATTATGCCACCAAATAGTAACTAATTGCAAGTATTTTTGTCTGCCTTGTAATCCGTATTAGTATTTAAGTGGACTAATATTTTGATGTAAAATGGATATTGTTTACATTGATAAATTAAATTTGTATATTTCCGAAGAAATAGAAAGTTAATTACTAATTATGAATCTTATCCATAAGTTAGATGTAAAAAAACCGAAACATATATGTTCCGGTTTAATAAAAGGAATTGTAATTTATTGCTGAACGCAGTATAAATGTGCGAATTCAAAATCACATCCAATACCAGTACCACCGTTGCTTGTTACAGACCAAGCTGCAGTATTCATGCTTACATACCCAGCTGTACCAAATGTTTCAAAAACTGAACTGGTCCAATTAGTACAATTTACGGCAGGAGTATTTGTGCTAGCAAGACCTGTCCAAGCATACTGCCCATCCTGAATACCAGATGGAGTTTTACCAATTGGATTAATTAAGCCCGCATTTTCTTCGACTAAATTGGTGGTGGTTGCTACGGCGATTGACTCTCCTGCTAAGTTTAGATAGTTCGTGCCGACTGTAGTGGCATTGTTTCCATTTAGCAAGGCTTTGAACGTCCCATTGCCCAGTTGGGTTGGATATGTTGTTTTTGCACCGTCGCTATTACAAATTGCGTCAGCTGCTGCAAAACCACCGAAATTTCCTGCAGTCGTGGACTGACTGACAAAGATATATTTAGGTTCAGATGGCGCTATCTTTATAAATACTGATTCGGTTGGGAATTCAGAGGTTACTACTTGTAAAGTTCGGGTAACTGGAGTTGTAATATTGCTGTTTGCTTGTACAGTTACCGAGCATGAGGACTGACCTTTATAAATAGTACAAGAGTTTTGATTACCAACAAAGCTAATGTAATCCTGAGATTCTACAATGATGAATTTACTACCAATGGAGTATTGTGTGTTTAATTTTGATAGTCTAACCGTTAATTGTTGTTGTTGGCCTGGCGCTAAGATTATCATCGACTCGGTTGCCGAGGCTGGAGTAATAATGATAGGCCTTGCAAATCTGGCATATATATTAAACCAATCTTCCCCCGCTGCGATAGTACTAGGAATACACTCAAATGCGATACTTCTTGTTCCATCAGCTATTCCTGGCTCTAGAGGGTATGGTTTTAATATATAGCCCACTTCAGTAAAATAACTTCCGTCGGATCCTTTCTTTACATTACAAAATTGTCGTGTCACCGATTCGAATTGATGATATGTGTCGACAACTTTGACATCATCACAACTCGCTGTGACACCATTTAGTATATAGCATGTACCAGAAAATACAAAGCTTTCACCCGATTTCATTGGTGAGTTTTTGTTACTTAAGCTAGTGTTTTTCCATTCACCACAGCCTGTTAATAAACCACCCATGACTATGCACAAAAAGCCAATTGTTTTTTTATTCATTTTTAATTCCTTTTTTTATTGACCGCTAATGGTGCCAGTTATGTTTTGTACCTGTCCTAAACTTGGAACAGAGACATTAGTAGCGCAGCCGGTTACAAAACCATTAAAGTAGTGGTATGGGCTACCATTTACAATCAGGTTGGTAAATAAGACATTACATTGTAGATTGGCTGCGGGTGATGACTCAATACTAACATTAGTTAAGGTAAAATTAATTGAGGTGCTATCAATCATAGTCGCAGTGGCAGTTCCACCTGCAATATCCATCGCTGCTCCAGATTGACTACTAAGCATAGTCATTAATTGACCTAACGATAGTCCTCCAAAGAATGCACTATTACCCGAGTTATAAGCAATACCGGATATAATGGTGGTAAAATTACCATATAATATCTCAACAAGGTTGTAATTAACTGGGTCGGTCGCGCGGAGATTATTTACCGATGTAGTAAATTGATTGGTGCTCTCAATATCAATTGCACCTAGAGATATTGAGTTGTAGATTATTGGGTTGCCACCAGTCGCGTTGATTTGTAGTGTTGCAGTCAAATTATTACCGCTTACCGTGCAGTTGCTAAGGGTAGCGCTCGGATTAGCTACGGATGAATTTATATTTCCGCTAAGGCTAGTGGTAGGTAAACAGTTTGCTGATTGTGGATTAAAGTTGCTAACTAAACCTTTTAGATTGAATAACTGGTTGCTTTCTGTGGAGTTAAGATAGATTATTCCTGAGTTAGTTGTTGTAAGGCGGATAATCCCGCTGAATGATTTACCATCACTGAGATCATATGCGGTGAGCGCAGGCTGATTAACTCCACCATAAGTTTGCGGATTTTGTGTTTGACTGGGGTTGGATATATTTCCCGAATTAGAGCAAGCCATTATTCCTGCTCCAAGCATAATTCCTATGGAGAGCCGTGGTATCAAATATTTATACATGATTAAATGATCCTTATGTTGTTTTATTACATACTCAAGTATTTGATTGTAGAGCATTGTGCAATGTTAGAGCAAATTTAAAATCACTTTTACATGTTGATTTTAAATTATTTTTCTTTAATATGAGGAATTGTTCTTTATTGCAACATTAAAACTTCGCGTAAGGATTTTATTCAAATAAAGGTTTAATTATTGCTGAGGAAATTATCAAAGGAAGAATTGATGGAAGCTAGATAATATAAAGTAGACAATGGAATCACTGATTCTGACCACCAAGTAATCCTACAATCTAACGAAATTTTTAGATATCGTGAATCTCTAATTTTTAGATGATAATGGCGGAGTGGACGAGACTCGAACTCGCGACCCCCTGCGTGACAGGCA
>ERZ650309.624-NODE-624-length-17277-cov-5.278539_pt1 | contig 17277 bp, 9 predicted proteins | sample MGYA00376245_ERZ650309 | MGnify/ENA primary metagenome ERZ650309 (study PRJEB26733, sample SAMN07839294) | wastewater metagenome | biome: urban; feature: wastewater treatment plant; material: waste water | place: USA: North Carolina | collected 2016-04-26 ...
TTGCGTCTTCGATTGGGTTGCAGCAATTGAAAAAGGCTTGGGCGTTTCAGGAACGGCGACAGGAAATGGCCGAACGGTACGACGCTGAATTGGCAGGCTTGCCAATTACGCTGCCTCCGCAGCCGGAAAACGGTGATTTGCATTCGTGGCACCTGTACGCGATTCGGCTAAACGATGCGGCAGGCATCAGTCGCGACGAGTTCATTCAACAAATGTCTGCGCGCGGCATCGGTTGCAGTGTGCATTTCATTCCGCTGCATCTGCATCCGTACTGGCAAAAGGCTTACGATTTGCAGCCGCACGATTTTCCAGCGGCTTGGCGAGCGTATGAACGAGCCGTCAGTTTGCCGCTGTACACCAAAATGACCGACGACGATCAAACGCGCGTCATCGAAGCCGTCAAAGATGTTTTGGCTGGAAGCCGCGTTGAATCGGTTGAAGAAGAGTCGGTAGTCGGTAGCCGGTAAGTTCAAGCGAGCATTGTCTGGCTACCGGCAAAGAGCCCCGAAAATGATTTCAGCAACTTCAAAAATCAATTTGTCCGAACAGGCAATCGCTCCTGTTGCGCGCCGAATTCTGGATTTGCTGCTGGCGATTCCGGCAGCGATTTTGCTGCTACCGGTCTTTGTCATCCTTGCCGGTTTGATAAAGCTGGATTCGAGCGGTCCGGTGTTCTTTTTGCAGGAGCGCGTTGGGATGGGCGGGCGCCCATTTCGCATCTTCAAATTCCGCACGATGATTACCGACGCCGAACGGTTCGGAACCCAGATCACCGTTGGACGAGACCCGCGTATTACCCGCATTGGCCACTTTCTCCGCCAATATCGGTTCGATGAATTGCCGCAGCTTTTCAATGTGTTGAAAGGCGAAATGAGCATCGTCGGGCCGCGCCCCGAAGTGCCGCGTTACGTCGCTTTGTATACAGACGACCAGCGGCAAATTCTTGTGTATCGTCCGGGCATTACCAGCCCGGCCACGATTGAATTCAGCAACGAAAGCGAAGTCCTCTCGCAGCATGCTGACCCTGCCGACCCTGACAGTTCTGAACGCTATTACCGCACGGAAATTTTGCCGGCCAAGATTGCCATTGATTTGAACTATTCGCGTCACGCGACGGTGTGGAGCGATTGCGCAATCCTGGTTCAGACACTCGTGCGGCTGATCAGGTGATAGGTGGCAGGTCACAGGTGGTAGCGTTAGCTTATCCTGTGACCCGCCATCTACCGCCTAAAACCTATTATTTGCCAGTCATGATCCGGTCAAGTTAAGATGGTTGCCGTTGCTTGCCACCTCGCCACTGACATCTTGCTTTTGACTTCCCCGGAGCGACTGGCCGACAAGGGTCAATCGAATGAATTTGAGTAAACAATTTCTCCCGCAATCAGGCGAATCTGTCTTTGCTGCTCCGCCCGCGAAGCCGGAATTTTTGCAGCGCGTCATTGCGTTGCTGCCAAAGGTGTTTATGAAACCCTGGGTGCAAAATTACATGCTCAGTCGCAGCACGCAGATGGTCGTGGATGCGTTTATTGTGCTGGCTTCGTTTGTGCTGGCGCACGTGCTGCGGTTTGACGGGTGGCCGCCCGGACTGGATGGGCAGCGAATGGTTTTGGCGTTGCCATATTTGGTGATGCTGCAAATTGCCGTCAATTACTTCATCGGCATGTACCGCCGCGTCTGGCGTTACGTGAGCGTGCCCGACACGGTTCACTTAGGCAGTGCAGTCGGGGTCATTTCGCTCTTGATGCTGAGCCTGCGTCTGGTCATCGCTGACAGCCGCAGCATGTGGGTGTTTCCCATTGGCACCATTGTCATCAACTTTTTGCTGGCGACGGTGGGAATGCTGGGAGCGCGGCTGGCCTGGCGAGTTGTCTGTGAAAAAGTTGCGCGGGCGAAAACTCAGGTCAACGGCGTCAAACTTCGCACATTGATGGTTGGCGCAGGCGACGCCGGGATCATGACTGCGCGGGAAATCACTCGTCGCCGCGATTTGGGATTGCAGGTTTGCGGATTTCTCGATGATGATCCGGGCAAACTCGGCACGGTAATCCAGGGAATTTCAGTGTATGGCGCAACCACCGATTTGCCGGAGATGGTCAAAAAACACCGGATAGATCAAGTCATCATCACGATGGCCAACGCGCGTAGAAAAACTGTTCGTCACATTCTGGACTTGTGCGAAGAAGCCGCAGTTCCAGTCAAAATCATTCCCGGGTTGTACGAAATTTTGGGTAACCACGTCACCGTCAGCAATGTGCGCCCGGTGGAAATCGAAGACCTGCTTGGACGCGACACCATCAACGTCGAGGCCTGGCTCGAAGCCAGCCAGAGTTCTTATGTCGGCAAAAAAGTACTGATTACAGGCGCGGGTGGTTCGATTGGCCGTGAATTGTGCCGCCAGATTTCCACGCTCAATCCGGCAACAATCGTCGTGCTGGATAAAGACGAAAATTCCGTCTTTGAAGCCGAGCGCGAATTGCGCGCGGCGTGTGAAAACAAAAAGATCGAAATCGTTCCGGCCATTTGCGATCTGCGTGTGATGACGCGCATGCGACAGGTGTTTGCCAAACATCGTCCGCAAGTTGTCATTCACGCGGCCGCTCACAAGCACGTCCCGCTGATGGAAAGCAATGTGGCTGAAGCGATCTTCAACAACGTCATCGGCACGAAACGCTTGTTGGAATGCGCGGCGGAATTCGCTGTCGAACGTTGTGTGATGGTTTCGACGGACAAAGCCGTCAACCCGACCAACATCATGGGCGCAACCAAACGCGTTGCTGAATTGATGTTCCAGGCTCAGGCAGTGCGGCTAAATGGAGGCAGGAATTATTCCTGTGTCCGATTTGGCAATGTGCTGGGCAGCCGTGGCAGCGTCGTTCCTATCTTCCGTGAACAGATCAAAAACGGCGGCCCGGTGACGATCACGCATCCGGAAGTCGAGCGTTACTTCATGACGATTCCCGAAGCAGCGCAGTTGATTATTCAAGCAGGCGCGTTGGGACAGCGCGGAGAAATTTTCCTGCTGGATATGGGCGAATCGGTCAAGATGGTTGATTTGGCCAAAGATATGATCCGGCTTTCGGGGCTGACGGTTGGCGAAGACATTGATCTCGAATTCCGTGGCTTGCGTCCCGGCGAAAAGCTGAAAGAAGAATTGCTGATTGCCGAAGAGGGCGCAGAGACAACTCGTTACGAGAAGATTTTCGTTGCGCCTCCTTTGCAGTATGATTTCGCGCGACTGGATGAGCGGGTTACGCAACTCGCCGACGCCGCTGAAGCGGGCGACGAAGATTCGATCTACGAAATCTTTTCAGCGATGAACATTGGCTTTCGTCCCACGCAGTGGCGACCCAAGGAAAGAGCCGCCAAAGGTAGTCAGTAGACTGTGGTCAGTAGCAGGTGGATTTGCTGGCAACCGGACACTGGCAGAAACTGGAACTGACCATGCTTAAACGAATTTCGATTTACCTCCTCCTGCTTGTCACATTCCTGCTTGGCCAGTCGCATCCTTCAATGCTGAAGAATGCGCTGGCTGGCGGGGATGTTCGCTTCGGCGCTCAAAATCCTTTGCCGACGGCTGAACCTCAAGACCGAAAAATTGCCATTTCCAATCCGAGCACGTATGCCACGTCATTTGCGCATCGGCCACGACGCAACATTGGCCGTGCGCTGAACAAACTGCGACGAGGCGGGCCAGTGACGGTCGCATATATCGGCGGTTCCATTACGCTTGGAACCGGGGCGAGCGCTTCTGAAAAAACTTCTTACCGTGCGTTGGTGACGAACTGGTTGCGCCAGCGATTCCCGAAAGCCGAAATCACTGAAATCAATGCCGGGCTGGCGACAACCGGGTCGCTGTACGGCGCGATGCGTGTTCGGCGGGATGTAATTGCCCAAAAGCCGGATTTGGTTTTCGTCGAATTTGCGGCCAGCGATGCCCAATATTCCGGTGACGAAGAGCAGCCAGTCAAAAAAGCCATCGAAGGATTGTTGCGCCAGTTTTTGATTTTGCCTTCGCCACCCGAAGTCGTGATGATTTACGCGCCAAACGCCAAACGCACCACACGGGGAGAATGGCACGACGCCATCGCCGCGCATTACCAGATTCCAGCCGTCAACCTGCTGGAAACGGTTCAGCCGTTGATCGAAGCCGGAAAGTTTGCCTTCTTGAAAGACGGGGTGAATCCGACCGACGCCGGTCATAAGTTATATGCCGACGCGATTACGGCGTTTCTGGCGGAGCAGGAAAAACAGGAAGCGTCACCGATATTGCGAACACTGTCTTCGCCGCTGGTCAGCGATGAAATGAATTATGGCGAATTCAAAGCCTTCGCCGAAATTCGTCCGCCCAAAGGCCACGAAGCCAGTTGGCGAAACGAACCCAGCAACGATCGCGCGCTGCCGTCGGCGCTGTTGTCCAGTGACAAAACCAATGCTCAAATCGAGTTTTATTTTGAAGGCACCGTCGTCGGCATTACGTTTCGCGCCAGCGCCGATGCCGGAATGATCGAATGTTTGATTGATGGCAAACCGGCGACTGCGCCGATGGGCAAAGTGGACGCATACAGCACTTCGGCGCATCTGGGAACTAAAATCTTTGGCGGATTGACGCCCGGCGAACATCGGCTGACGGTTCGCGTGACCGGCGAAAAGAACGCAAAAAGCTCCGGTGTGCATGTTCGGTTGGGGTATCTGATTGTTGGCGGGCAGAGGCCGGAACGGTTGTAACGGCGGTGAAAATTTGAATGCAGCGAAGCCGATTGGTTCATCCAGTCGGCTTCGCTGTTTTAGCGGGCTGATTATTGAGCAACAAACCGCGTTGGTGCGATCACGACTTTCGCTTCGGGATTGTAATAGTCGTATAGCAACGAAGGCGCGCTTTGTGCTTTGACGCTGTAACGCAATTTGAATTTGAACGAGAACTTCGTCCCGCCGCTTTGCGGCCACAAATACACGACGACACGATCCGGCAACACGTCGTATTGATTGACGCTGTATCCGTTGTCGCGCACGGCGCTTTCCAACGAAGCGCGATCCACCTCAGCTCCTGGTGGCAAACCGATTTCCGCCAGCATCATTCCTCTACCGTATCCGGCAACACGAGCAGCTTCGACGTGGCAAACGACTTCTTCTCCGATCTTTACTTCGCTGTGGTCGTATTTGACCTTCAACCGCATGGAATTCGCCGCGTTGGTTTCTGGCGTCGCTTCAGTGGCAGGCATCGCCGTCCACGGACGGTAATGCGACATCACAAGTTGAGCTGTGGCAATCGAAGAATTCGCCGGACGCCGAATTTCAATTTGCTGAGTTCCGCTGCCAACAAACTGCGAAAGATCAACCGTGAGCGGCGCGGACAATTTGTTGCCTGCGGGAATGGCCACGGAAGTCGCGGCTTTGCCGTTGACCAGAATTTCCGCCCCGTGCGCTGCGCCAGCGGGCAACCCGTTGATGGTTTCCGCTGCCAGCAATGCGTCCAGCGCGTTGACTGTCGCTTGGGTCGAATGCCAGACGCCGTACCGGTCTTTGTTTTGCAGCAAAAAGAGCATGCTGCGCTCAATCAACGGCGAAGCTGTTGTCTGCTTGTCGCTTTGCCCGGCGCGCATCAATGCTTGCGCGGCAATCGCAGTGGTTTCAATCTGCCCGGCTTTGCCCCAACTGTAAAACGGAGTGTTTGACGCCACAGTCCAGTAAGCCGTTCCGGCTTCTTCGCGCGCCAGGTGGTGAAGCTTGGCAACGGCTTTTTGCGCCAGTGCCGTTTTGCCGCTGTCGAACGCCGCCAGCGCCGTGGAAGCGATGACGTAAGCTTCGTTGTTTTCTTCAATTGAAGCCGACAGAAAATCCAGCGCGGTTTTCAATTCGGCGGCGGGTTTGGCTTTTGACTGAGCTTCAATCATCGCCAGCGACTTGGCGACATACGCCGTGACCATCGCGCGGCTGCGGCTGTCGTTGCTGTCATCGCGGTATTTGTCCCAACTGCCGTCCGGGCGCTGTTGTTTCAACAGCCAGTTGTACGCCTCGCTGACCGTGGATTCGTCCACGGTGATGAACTGACCGGCGTCGTGCAGAAATTTCAACGCGTATGCCGTCAGCGCGACATCGGCGTCGTTTCCGTGCCAGTACGCAAAGCCTCCGTTTGGGTTGTGATACCCGCGTAGCCGGTCATACCCGGCTTGCAGATAGCGTTTGGCTTTCGCCGCTCCGGGCGATTCTTCGCCGCCAACCAGTTCGTACAGTCGCAACGCCAACAGGCTTGGATAGGTCGAAGAGATCGTTTGTTCGCCGCAACCGTGCGGACGTTCCAGAATCGCTTCGATGCTTTCCAGCACATGCGCTCGCAAGTTGGGGTAAATCTTCAACTCGGCGCGAGTTGAACCTTTGATCGCGTTGGTGGGAATCGTCACGTCGAATTTAGCGCGCTCGCCGAACAACTGACTGAGACTTTGCGCGATTTCTTCGCCGTCGGGGTGAACGGTAACCGGTTTTTCGATTGCGTCATTCGCATCTGATCCAAGCGCTGTCACACGCTGTTTGCCGTCTTTGACCGAAGCCAGAACGCGAAAATCAAACAAGGCTTTGGCCGCGTCCGCAGCCTGGACGGTTGTAGTTTGCCGAGCCGAACCCCGCAGCGAAAACCAGGGTTCCGGTTTCATTTCCGTCGTTACGGTTTGCGCTTTGTTCAGGTAATTCCGCAGCACAACGGGCAGAGCAATTTCGTCGCCTTCGGTCAGCACGCGCGGAGGATCGAGTTCGGCAAAGAACGGTTGAAACGCAGTGAAGTCCTTTTCGGCAAAGCCAATCTGGCCATCAACCGTCGAGCCGATGACCGACAGTTTCCAGGTTGTGATGTTGTCGGCCAGTTTGAATTTCAGCCGAGCGCGGCCTTGTTTATCCGTTTCAAGTTGCGGCTGCCAGACCAGAGTTTCCTGAAAGTGTTCGCGCAATCGCGGAGTTGAGGTTCCGGATTGGACTGAAACCTGCGCGCCGGGTTTCAGCGCCAACAGGTTGGCAACGTTTCGGCTGTTGAGCGGCAAATTGGCGATTTGATCGGATCTGAATGAATTGCTTACCGAGGCACTTTCGGTTTGGGTTTCGAGAACGCCGCCCGACACCATCACGGTTTCTGACACCGCTCCGACTTCCAGCACAACATTGGCTTCGGTCAGGGTGACGGAACGAATCGGAACGTCTTCGACGGATAAAGTTTTGAAGCCATTTGCAAACACGATTAGCCGGTAAATCCCCGATGGAAGATTGCGGATCAGGTAAACACCTTCTGCATCGCTTCGCACTTCATAAACCTGATTGGTGGAACGGCTGACGGCTTTGGCGATAGCGCCGGGGATGACTGCACCGTTCAAATCCGTGATGACGCCTTTGATTGCGCCGGTGCCGATTTGAGTATTGACCGGTGGTTTTGAGGCTGTGGTCTGTGTAGAGGTGGGACCATCTTGTTCCAGGTTCAATCGAACGAATTCGGCTACCTTGAAATCATCCTGAGTGTTTGTCTGACCGTCCGGCCCTTTGCTGCGGAGTTCGATGAAATTGACCTTTTCGACTTGCGGTGTTTGCGCAGCTAGCGGATTTTTCTGCAGCTCTTCGAATCGGATGGAAATGCGGTTGGTGCGCAGAATTCGGCTCAGGTAATTTCCGTAATACGGATTGCCCCATAAATCTTTCATCGCGTTGGAATCAATGCCACCGGTTTTCAGCGTCGCGAACAAGGTTTCGTCACTTACTGGAAACGAACCATCAGCGTTGAACTGTTTTTCCAGCGCGGCATTAAGGCGCGGAATCATCGGTTGGAAGTACTCGATTCCGACTGACCACGCGGCGAACCATCCCTGACTGTTGCTGGTGACTTCGATCTGCAACATCGTGTTTCTGGGAAGCAAGCTTAACGAGTACGGTTTGCCCAAACGGTCGCGCAGCGAATCGAAATCCAGGCCATCGCGGTTCAACTCTTGCTTGAAAGCGGCAACGTCCAGCGAAATACGACCATCGCGTTCGGCCAATCGTTGAGCTGTTCGTTGAATCAGATCGCCCAGCGGTTTGAAGTACAGCCAACCTGTGATGTAGATCGGGAAATCGTCTGCCGTGCCAAACTTCTTGTCGGCTCCCGCGGATTGCACATTGAAGTGGTCGCGTTCGCGGGAAGTGCTGAACTCGGCGTGAAAGCTGTTTCCCCACGGATCGCGCAAATCGTCAAACTTGAGTTCGGCGATGTTCAAAATCCGATCCAGCGCTTCGCGGTTACGCGGATATTCGCCGGTCTTGTCGTAATGTCTGTCGAGCGCCACACGCAAAGGCCGCAGCGTTCGTTGGGTCAAATCGTTGAAAATCCGTTGCTGGTCGTAATTGAAATCGCCGCTGGTTTCGGCGCGCGGCTGGTAACCGCCATTCAGCAGCAGGATTTCTGCCGCCAGTTGCAACTCGGCGGAAATCGGTTGCTTCACGTCCAGCTTCCGCAAATCGCGCTCGGTGATTCCCGCGACGTTTTGAGAATCCTGCAAGTACGAACGGACAAAATCATGACGCCGTATGGAGCCGAATTCGCCATTGGTTCGTGCGCGCTCTTCGACGGCGCGATCCACGACGGAAATTCCCAGCACACTTTCCACCGGCAAACCTTCGCCGGTCAGAGCGCGAAACCTGGCTGTCGCTTCGTCGCCCGGTCGGTATTCCGCGCGATCCAGCGCAACATCCAGCTTCAGTTCAGGGTCGTGCGGGTAAATCACTGAGCGGGAGTTGGCGGAGTTCGAATCTCTTTCTCCGATGATCAGCGCCGAAATCGAAAGCACATCATTGAATTCGGGGCGGTACGGCAACACAACGTAAGCTTTGCCATTTCGCAGCCGCACGGTTTGAGAAAGCAGAATTTCAAATCCCTTGGCCACGCTCAGTACAGCGACGGCGTTCGGTCGGTTGGAAATCAGTCGCAGTTCAATCGGTTCGCCTTTCAGGTAAATGGCTTTGCTCATTCGCAACCGAACGAAGGCGTCATCGCTTAGCCGCAAATTTTCCGTGTGATGGCCGGTCGCGCCTTTGCCGTCGTTGGCCGTCAGGCCGAGCGCAAACTCGTCGTCGTTTGTTTGCACAGGCAAAGCCAATTCGCTGACTTTGGCAATGCCGAAGCGGTTGGTTCTGACGGTTCGCAACTGTTGTTCGGTGAATTCTTCTTTGCCGCCCGCCGAATAGTTTTTTTCGAGTTGTTTGCTGATGGCGATGTCGCAAACAGCGGGCGTGCCATCCGCATACGAAGCCGAAACGTAAAACTGGATTGGCAACCCTTTGGCCTGGTAATAATCGCCGCCGATGAAATAGACGTGAATCGGTTCGCGGGTGACGCGCAGGTCGAACCGTTTCTGCTCTGTCCGCCCGGTTGTTTGATCGGTGAAGTAAGCGGCGTAGCTGAGATCGTTAAATCGCTGGTAAGTGTTGTCTTCAAAATCTTTGTGGGCGTTGGTCAGGTCAATTTTGGCCGTGAACTTTCCGGTCGCATCGGCTTCGCCTTCGAAACTTTCCGCTTCTTTGCTTTCCCATTTTTGCAGCTTGTAATTCCACTGGCGCTGGGTTTCGCGTACGACGCGGACTTTGGCTTTGGTGACGGGTTGGCCGAATAAATAATCGGCGCGAATTTCGACTTCGGCGTTTTGGCCGGGCAGGTAAAAGCCGCGATCCGGTTTGGTTTTGACGGCGAAGTTCGGCAGTTCGTAGCGCGTGATTTTGACGGTTTGAAAGCCTTCGCCTTCGCCGTGATCTTCGTCGTCCAGCGAAGCCTTGATGTTGAAATCGCCAAGCCGTGTGCCGTCGGGAATCGTCCAGTCGGCATTTGCTACGCCGAAGCGCGACGTTTTCAGGTCGGCGCGAAATTGCGTGGCGTGTTCCGGGTCTTGGACTTCAATTTCCAGGTCGGTGTCGGGAATGGCGCGGTTGTGGAAATCCAGCGCCAACGCGCGAATGTGCAGCGTTTGACCGGGCTGATACAGCGGTTTGTCAGTCGTCAGAATAATGCGGGCGGCTTTCGCCTGCCAGTTACGCAAATCAAAATCGGTTTCCTGAGAGTATTCGCCCAGCTTTCCCTTCACGCTCAATGACACATCGGATGCCAACTTCAAGCTTTGCGGCAAGTTGAAACTCAGCGAAACCAATCCGCTGCGATCCGTGATTCCGCTGGCGGTGAATTTGTCTTTGGCGTCGTTGTCGAATTTCAATTCGCTGGTGATGCGAACTCCGGCAATTGGCCGGGCATTGACCGGGTGCAGAGCGCGAACTTGCGCGCGATACAGTTTTCCAGGCACGGCGAAATCCGCAGCGATGACGTGCAGTTCAAACATCTCCTGCGCCATTTCGGAAAGCGAAATGATGCCGGTGACAGGCGCGAAAGGTTTGCGCGGCTCTTCATCGGAGGTGATGCGGTATTTCAATCGAAACCACGGCGTGTCGCTGTCTCGGAAATGGTTATACAAAGGAAACGGAATTTTCAGTTTGCTGGCGCCGGGCGGAATGTTTTCGACTCTGCCGGTTCGATTGGGAATGTTGCCTTTGGGATCAAGCCATTCCAGTTCCAGTTTCACGCGGATCGGGTCGGCGGTCAGATTTTCGATGGCCAAAGAAACTTCGGCTGCATCTTCACGCAGGGAAACTTTGGTCGCGGCTTCGTTGACGCGCAAGCTTACGTTAACCGCCGAAGAATCGAAGACTGGGATCAAGACGAACGAAAGGCAGAACAGCAACAGGATCGCTGAGCGAAAACGCATATGGGTATCCTCCAAAAAAAGAAGCATTGGCTTGTCGTCGTTGTGACAGCCAATATCATTTCATTCAGGGCATTGATGCACAGGTTTTCGATCCCAGCTCGCTGAAAGGAATTCTGATTTTGTGAGCAAAGCGCCGCCGCTGGTTTATGGGGTGATTGATGGTTGCGGCTTGCGATTGGAGAACGGCCGCCGAGTTTCAGGCTTGCAGAAAAAGTTTGGCTGACGGTGCTGGCCAGTTCTGTGTAACTAAACTATTCTTCGCCGCGTCTCACATCACAACTGAACTCTTAACTTCCCGGAGGCAAATCCAATGTGCGTTGACCGAAGAGATTTTCTGCGGCTGTCTGCTGGTCTAACCGGAGCGGCTTTATTAAATGGCGGAATGAATGCTGAAACTGTGGCGCAAACTCGAACTGCGGTGAGCGGCGCGACGCCAATCACCGATGATGAGCGCCGAGCGCGCATCGAAAAAGCGCAGCGGTTGATGAAGGAAAACCGCATTGACGCCATCTATCTGGAAGGCGGCTCCAGCCTGTTTTATTACACCGGCGTGCGTTGGGGAAACAGCGAACGCATGTTTGCCGCCGTCATCCCCGCGCAAGGCGAACTGGCGTGGATCACTCCGAAATTTGAAGAAGCTCGCGCCCGCGAATTGATTCGCTTCGGCAAAGACATTCGCGCCTGGGAAGAAGACGAAAGCCCTTACAAAGTTGTGACTGGCATCTTCAAAGATCGCGGCATTCGTACAGGCCGCATCGGCATGGAAGAGCGCGTGCGTTTTTTTCTGTTCGACGGCATCCGCCAGGAAGCCAAGCACCTGGAATACGTCAGCGCCGATGCCGTTACTGCCGGCTGCCGAATGTTCAAATCGCCAGCCGAAATCGCACTGATGCAACGCGCCAACGACATTACGATTCAAGCGTTCAAGGCTGCCGCTGTGACCTTGAAAGAAGGAATGACGCAATACGAATTTGGCGCACAAGTCAGTTCGGCGTTTCGCGCGCTGGGCGCTTCCGGTTCGGCGCTGATCGGGTTTGGCGAGTATTCAGCTTTTCCGCACGGCAGCATTCAGCCGCAAAAGCTGAAAGAAGGTGACATCGTGTTGATGGACGGCGGAACCAGCGTCGAAGGTTACGCGTCGGACATCACGCGCACTTTCGTGTTTGGCAAGCCAACTCAGCGTCAGCGCGATGTTTGGAACCTGGAACGCAAAGCTCAGGACGCCGCGTTTGCCGCCGCCAAAGTTGGGGCAACGTGTGAATCTGTGGACGCCGCCGCTCGCAAGGTCATCACCGACGCGGGCTTCGGTCCCGATTACAAAGTGCCCGGCTTGCCGCATCGAACGGGGCACGGCATTGGCTTGGATGGACACGAATGGACGAACTTCGTGCGCGGCAACAAAACCAAACTGCAACCGGGCATGTGCTTTAGCGATGAACCGATGATCGCGATTTACGGCGAATTCGGCATTCGCTTGGAAGATTGCCTGTACATCACCGAAAACGGCCCGAAGTTTTTCAGCAAACAAAGCTCTTCGATTGAGCAGCCGTTTGATTAAGTTTTGGAGTGCTACGCCATTTGATCGGCTGGGCATCAGTAAATTGAAACGGCTTGCGGATAAGCCTGATAAATTGGCTTGGTTGGTTTTTCGGCAGAGATGAATTCCGCTGAAACAGCGTTCGCGGCGGCGAGGTGAAAGGCATCCATTGCCCCCAGAGCGTAAGTGCAGGCAAGTTGGTAAGCGTCGTCATAAATATCAGTCGGGTCAATCCAGACTTGTACGCGCCGAAAAAAAAGTTTCGTAAAACAACCGTTCCTTTGTGCGCCCAAAGTGAATTGCTAAAGGAATGATCTCCATTCGGGAAAACAAGCTGGAAGCAAATTGGCGGGAAGGATCAGTAATGATGGCTAACGCGCGCAGTTGGATTGCGCGATTGGCGCCCGTTGCGGCTTGTACCAACACATTGCTGTCAAGATAGGTGAGCATTGGCTGAATCATTTCCGCGCATCAAATTGATTAACTGGTGGATTTCTTCTGTCGTGCGAGTGCCTTGTTCTTCCGCGATTTCCGCCGCGAGCTGGACCATTTCTCGCCCGAATTCCGTGTTGGTCATATAGCTTAAATCCTCAGGGACATGAGCTTGGCGAACAGGAACAGGTTGTTCAACTTTTGGTTTTACCGTTATCGTTGCCATCTAAAGCTTCCTTTCGGTTGCATCATAGACCAATCGTAATCAGGTCGCCAAAACGTTTAATTTCTTTCACTAGAGAGAGTTGATGATAAAGAAAATTCTTGTGTTGATGATTGCTGGATTGCTGATTGCTCCGTTGGGGCAAAGCTACGGGCAGGAAGCAGATTTGCGCGTCGCCAACGAAGCCTGGCTGGAAGGCAAATATGCTGACGCCTTACGCATTTATCTGCGACTGGTGAAAAGCCCTGCGGGCGATCCGTTGGTGGAACCCATCGCGCGCCAAACCGGCGAGCTATATCAAACCACCGAATTCACGACCGATGGGCGTTCGCCCAAGCTCAGCGCCGATGGCAGCGCGGTCGCGTTTGAAACGGGTGCGGGGTTCAGTGTGGTAACGCGAGTGATGGCGACCAAAGATCGTTCGGTGTTGGCGGAACTGTCAGGAACCGGCGCGGCGTTTTCTTTGTCAGGCAGGAAAATCGCATATCTAAAATTGCCGCAGAACGACGAGGTGAAAAAAACGCAGGCGGCGTTGGACAGCGCGCAAGGCGCGGCACGGTTTGCCGCGCAACAAAACCTGAATTACTTGCAGGCGAAACATGCTGTGATCGTGGTGCGCGATTTGGCCAATAAACAGGAAGTCGAATTGCCGACGAATGGATTGCTGAAATCGTCGCTGGTGTTCGGCGCGGACGAAAACACCGTTTACTTCACCGGCGCACGCGAAGGCGAAACTGCGCGCAACGACATTTACGCCACGAAAGCATCAGGACAGGCCACGGCGGTGACCAGCGGGGAAGGATTCAAAACCCTGCCGGCATTTGACCCTTCGGGCAAGTTGTTGATCTACGCGATTCCGATGACCAATCCGTTTCCGCCAATGCGGCCCTTGGAAAATACTGCCGGACCCGGCGGGCAAGCGGGACAAGGACAGCGCCCACAAGGTGGAGGCGGACCGGGCGGCAATTTCGCGGCAAATAAGTTTGGTGTTGTGGATTTATCTAGCCGCAAAACGGCGATCATCAATGGAACCGCGCTGACTCCGGCGGCGGATGGTTCGGTGGTCGCGTACCTGACGCGAACCGGCCAGGAAAACAGTCTGGTGTTGCAAGCCATCGGGGCAGAACCCGCGACGGTGCTGAAAACGGTTGACCGGTTGGATTCGCCCGCGTTCTCTCCGGACGGTCAGCGGCTGGTGTATTCCAAACTGACGCGCACCGATTGGGAACTCTTCCTGATTGATCGCGATGGCAAAAACGAAACGCGGCTGACGCGCGAAATCCAGCACGACATTCAACCGCGCTTTCTGACCAACAATCGTGTGATGGGATTGATCGGTGAACCGCGCCACCGTCGAGCGTACGAATACGATCATCAGTACGGCATTCGCACACAGCTTTTCCACAACAACACTGTCCGCACGATTTCGCCCGAATACATCTGGCAACCGAGCGCCGACGGATCGAAGCTGATGATTCAGGCCGACCGCGACGGCGACACGGTTTCGCCTGAACGTGGAGTTTATGTCGTTGATCTAAATCGCAAGGTGACAAAGGCAGATTTGATCGCTCGGCTGGAAAAACAGCTTGCTTCGGAAACTGCGTTAATGACGGAGGGCCAACGCATTTTCGCGCCCATCGCTGCTGAAGTTCGCCGCGTGTTGGAACCAGCTTCAGTCAATCGAGCTTACGAACATGAAAAGGCGCTGTTTGATTTTGATTCCAAACACATCAGCAAACCCGGCAACAAACTCGCGGCAGGTTATTTGCTGTCGGCCTACAAATCCTTCGGCTATGACGCGGAACAGCAATGTTTTGAAAATCGAGGAGCGCTGGGCGGCAAAACCTGCAACGTCATTGCGACGCTGAAAGGCACGGAATATCCCGAACTGGTTTACGTCGTCGGCAGCCATTTTGATTCCGTCCCCGTTGGCCCCGGAGCCGATGACGACACCTCGGGAACCACGGCGTTGCTGGAAGCCGCGCGCATGCTGGCCAAACATCCGCAAGCCGCGACGATCATTTTCGCTTCGTACACCGGCGAAGAAGCAGGCTTGTTGGGCAGCCGCGAATTCGTCCGCGTCGCCCAAGCCAACAAAATGAACATCGTCGGGGTGCTGAACAACGACATGATTGGTTGGGCAAACGACAATCGCATGGACAACACGATTCGCTATTCCAATGACGGCATTCGCGACATTCAGCACGCGGCGGCTTCGTTGTTTACGCGGCTGATTACTTACGACGCACGCTGGCATCGCGGAACGGACGCGACAGCATTCTTTGAAGCCTATGGCGACATCGTTGGCGGCATTGGGTCGTACCTGGTGCTGGGCAATCCGAACTATCACCAGCCGACGGATTTGCTGGAAACGATCAACCATCAACAAGTTGTCGAAACCGGCAAAGCCACTGCGGCGACTTTGATGATGCTGGCTTCCAGCCCGTCGCGACTGAAAGAGTTGAAGGTGGAACGTTACGACGGTTCGACAGCGGAATTGTCCTGGGCAGCTTCACCCGAAAAAGCCGTGCGTGGGTATTTGGTTAGTTACGCCGGGGTCAAGCAGCCGATTAAAGTCGCCACGCCGCGCGTCACATTGAAAAACATCCAACCCGGAACCGTCATCAGCGTCAAAGCTGTCAACGCGCGCGGACTGGAAGGTTGGGACTGGTCACGCATTACGATTAAAGCGCAGTAAGTTTGGGAAAGAGAGAAACTTCCTAAATATCTCTTTGCCGCTTACACTTCGGCTGTTTGAAGGGGGAATTTGTATGAGTGTGACAATAGATTTGCCGAATGAAGTATACGAACGGTTGGAAAAACAGGCGCAAGCACGGGGGACAACCACCGCTGAAGCAGTTGCTCGATTGATCGAGGAAATCGAAGCCACTCATTTATCGGCAGTTGTGAAGCAGATGGAGATGGAAGGACTTTTTGCCGATATCCCTGAGTCGATTCCTTCGATGCCAATTGACTTTCAACCGATCCAAGTCCAGGGGAAGCCCTTGTCAACGGTCATTGTTGAGGACCGAGTCTGATGGCTGCTTATTATTTCGATAGCAGCGCGCTGGTGAAATGCTACGCGCAAGAAATCGGAACGAACTGGGTTCGTGGACTGATCATTGCTCAGCCTTCCAATGAAGTTTTCACCGCAATTGTCAGCGGAGCCGAAATCATTGCGGCCATCAAACGGCGCGAACGCGGAAACTTCATCTCTGCTTCCGACGCCAATGTCGCCATCACTGCTTTCCGAAGCCAGTTTCGAGCAGGCATTAAGGCATTACGCACCAGCGATGCGGTTGTAGACGAGGCAATGCGGCTGGCGGAAAAGCACAAACTTCGAGGTTATGACGCAATTCAATTAGCGAGCGCCTTGTTGATCGAAGCGCGCATGACGGCCCAAGGCGTCGGGCCGCTGACACTAATTTCAGCAGATGAAGAACTCAATCAAGCAGCCATTGCCGAAGGATTGTTGACTGATGATCCCAATTTGCATCAGTGATGTTTCATAGCACCAAAGTTCAAGTCAGTATTTATTCGATAGTATTGAAGGAGAAAATCTGATGTTCACTCGTCGTTTCACGAAACCGCTGGCGCTGTTGCTCGCGCTCAGCTTGATGCCGGGCGCAATTCCTGCGCAAACCGGCAAAACTGCCAAAGCCACTGTTCAAACCGAAGACTTAAAAAAATGGTTGACCTATCTCTCTTCGGATGAATTGGAAGGCCGCGCGACCTTTTCTGAAGGCTTGGGGCTTGCCGCTGCCTACATCGCTGAACAATTGCGAAGCTTGGGCGTCAAACCCGGCGGTGACAACGGTTCGTACTTTCAGCGCGTGCGCGTGGTCGGTGTCAAAAGCACTAACCGTTCGACGTTGACTGTCAGCGTCAACGGCCAGACGCGCACCTTCAAAGATGGCGAAGGAATCACGTTTCCAAAAAACGTTGGCGGCAAGCGCAGCTTCAGCGTGGATCAAGTCGAATTCATGGGCTACGGGTTGGATGCGCCGCTGGCGAATCACAATGATTACGTGGGCAGAGATGTGAAAGGCAAAGCGGTCGTGTATCTGGGCGGCGCGGGGCCAAAAGGGTTGGCGCAACAATTTCGCCGCTCGCTGGGCGGACGCGCTCGGTATGCAACCGATCAACGGCAAGCGCTGGCCAGCATTGGCCCGGTTGTTACGGGTGGGTTTGGCGGAGGCGGCGGAGGTGGAAGAGGCGGCGCTGGCGCAGCAGGCGTCCAACCCGATTTCACGACGACACAACGTTTGGATAACGCGACACCTCCGAATGTGACGGCGCAAGACGATTTGTTTGAATTTCTGTTCAGCAAC
>ERZ650309.625-NODE-625-length-17273-cov-5.078929_pt1 | contig 17273 bp, 5 predicted proteins | sample MGYA00376245_ERZ650309 | MGnify/ENA primary metagenome ERZ650309 (study PRJEB26733, sample SAMN07839294) | wastewater metagenome | biome: urban; feature: wastewater treatment plant; material: waste water | place: USA: North Carolina | collected 2016-04-26 ...
CGTTCCCGTTTCCGGCAAACAGTTGGTGGATAGAATCGTCGCCACATTCGTGACGGTGATTGATGGATGTTTAATTGGAATCCGCGCAACGATCACGATCGTTCCACTGGTTGGGTACGAGAACGTGCATTGATTGGCTGCGCCCAACACGCCCAGATTCGCCACCACGGTCGTGATGCCATTGACCGTCGTGATGTTGAAGGTCGTGCCCGGAACCGTCGAAGTCGGCGTTCCCACCACAGTGAAGCCTTTCGGCAGCACATCGGTAATCGTCACACCATTGGCGTTGGACGGCCCCGCATTCGAAAACGTCAGCGTATAGGTGACGTTCGACGGCGATCCTGTCGTGCTGTACTGGGCTGGGTCTGGTGCATCGGCTTTGCTGATGGACAGGTCGGATTGCGCTTGCACCGTCGAGGTAACCGACGCCGTGTTGTTGTTGGGATTCGGATCAGTCGTATCCGAGCTGATCGTCGCCGTGTCGGTCAAGTTCGGCACGCACATTTGCGCATCCGTCAGGCCACGAATCTGCTGGAAGTCCGGGCAGACGCGAACGACGATGGTCAATGTGCGAACAACCCCGTGGTCAGTTAATCCGCCGGGAGTTCCGCCCGCGGCGTTCCAGGTCGCTTTGACAATGCCATTGGCTGCGACAGCGGGTGTCATCAACGTTGCGCCGGGGGAGGCCACCGCAGAGATAAAGACCGTACCGACCGGAAGCGGATCGGTAATCATCAGGTTCAACGCCGCACTTGGCCCGGCGTTGTTCGCGGTAATCGTGTACGTCAACAGATTGCCCGCAATTACAGGCTCAGGCGTCGCCGTTTTGGTTCCCGACAAATCAGCCGAAAAACCCAAATTGATGGTGTCGCAAATGTTGGTGTTGTTCCCCGGAACCGGGTCGGTGGACATGGAAGTCGCCGTCACACAATTCTGATAAGTCCCCGGCGTCGGTTGCGGCGTTAACGCATCTTGCGTGAATGTCAGGCGAACGATGAATGTCCCCGCCGGATTGACGGTTCCATCCGGATTTTTATTCGGTGGTAATTCCGCAGCCGTGCAATTCACGCTGGTGGTGTTCCCAGCCGATCCAACCGGAGGTGTCGCCGTGCAGGTGACACTTGGATTGCCATTGCCATCTTTGGAATTCGGGGTGACGAATTGGCCGTTGCCATTCAACCGCCCAACCTGAATGTTGGTAATCTTCTGGAACGGAGGCAGGGTGTCAGCCAGATTAAACATCTGCGCCGCGCTGGGACCGTTGTTGGTCACCGTCACGTCGTAAAAATTGCCGGACGTGCCTGCCGTGACAGGGCCACCGGGAACTCCCGCCGCATTGGTATGTGTTTTGGTCAGCGCCAGATTGGAAGTCGCAGCCACCGGCGTCGTCAACGTGGTCGAACCGGAAACCGGGCGATTGACGTTGTTGATCGTCGCGTCGAAGGTCGCCGTGTCAACCAGACTGGCTTTAGTGGCCGGATCAATGAAAACCGTGACATCAATCGCAGCGGTGTTGTTCGGCGCGTTGGCCGACAACAACGGAGCCGTGCAAACCAGCGTCCCTCCGTTACCCTGGGGATTATTGACGATGTTGATGCCCGTCGGAGCCGCACAGGTGAAGGTCGCGCCCGAAGGCAGCACCGGCGAAACCTGCAAATATTTCACACCAAGCACCCGGCCCGGCGGCGTTTCCAAACCGGAGGGCAGCACATCGGTCAATCGAATGTTCGACACATCCGACGGGCCGTTGTTTGTCAGCGTGATTCGATACGTCAACGCCGTGCCCGGCAAAACCGCCGTGCCAGTTGTGACCGTACCGTTCGGAGGCGTCGCCGGACCAATCGGGCCGGTCTGGTTCGGATTGCTGGCCGACGTGACCGCCGACTGAACGATCTTGCTGATTGACAGGTTGGACGAAGCAATGACCACCGTTTGCGTGGGCAACGTGGTGTTGTTCGCCGTATTCGGATCAGGGGTTCCGCCACAAACGCTCGGCGGGAACACCGGTCCCGGGTTTACAGGGTTCGGGCAAAGCCCTGACGTGATGTTGGCAGGGTTCGACACAATGGTTCCGCCTGAAACCGATTCGTTGACCTTCACAAAGTAGGTCAATTGACCGGAATAGCTGGCGGGCAGATTTCCGTCCGGATACGCCGGACTTAATCCTGTGTTTCCCTGCGGGCGGCAATAAATCGCCTGGCTTCCGGGCGCGCCATTCACAACACAAGTCAGATTGACGTTTGGCCCAAGCGGCGCAGCCGTGTCAGCGGCCTGAATCGTGAAGGTAAACGGAATCGCCGGAGGTTGCGCCGCGGGAACAAAGGTTCCGCCGGTCGCCAACGCTCCCACAAACGCTGTGTTTCCGGGAATTTGATCCGTGATCATGACGTTGATCGCGTCTGATGTTCCGGTATTGCTGAACGGCACATCGTAACGAATGTATCCACCGGCATTGACGGATCCCGCTGGCACGTTTGGCCCCACAACCGGCAAAGGCACAGGGGTTAACGGTCCTGCGCCATCCGGGTCAACCACGGGCAATCCCGATTTGGCAATTCCCAGATCAGCGCTGGAAACGACCGGCGTGCAGATCGTCGAAGAGTTGTTCGATTGATTCGAATCCACTGCATTCGCGCCTACAGTGGCAACAGTAGCCGTGTTGCTGACGCAACCGCCCGGTTGGCCATTGTTGAAATTAGAGTTAACCGTCACTGTAAATTTGATCGTCGCGGAGGCTCCGGGTGCCAATGATGAGGTTGCAGTACAGGGGAAAGTCGTTCCCCCGTTGCAACTGAATCCCGTGGCGCTAATCGTGCCTTTCAGGGTTGTGCCCGTCGGCGGAAAAGGAGTGTCGTTCACGACAAACTCGCCCGATCCAATAATGCTCGGGCCGTTGTTTTTCACCGTGATGGTGTAATCGAGATCCTGGCCAGCCACAGCCGGATTCGGCGAAGCCGTCTTGGTAATTTGCAAATCAGCGCAATGGTTGACCGTCGCGGTGGTCGTCGAAGTGCCAACTGCAATTGTGCCCGTGCCAGCGGTCGTGATGGTTGCCGTATTCGCCAACGGCCCACTTGGCGCGGTTGCCGCTAATTTGACGGTGATGTCCAACGTGCTTGGTCCGGATGGAATATCCACTTGGGAACAGGTCACGGTTCCCGGCGTGCCGCCGTTGTGCGAACAGCCATTGGCAAACGCGCCCGTTCCGCTCAAATTCTGGAACGTTGTGTTCGCTGGCAGTGGATCGCTGATTGTCGCGTTGATTGCCGTGCTCGATCCGCCGTTGTTGACGCTGATGTGATATGTGAACGTGTCTCCCGCGCAAACCGTCGCCGGGCCAGTTTTGCTGATGGAAAGAGGCGCGTCTACTTGCAGGGTATTTTGAACGCTGGCGACGTTGGGAAACACATTGGGCGAGGCTTCCTGTGTATTGGAAGTCACCGATGCCGTATTGGTGCGCATACCGGAGGCTTGATTTGCCACCGCCTGGACAACCAGTGTAATCGTCGCAGTCGAATTATTTCCGCCGCTTGGCCCCGGCATATTTCCCGTACAGGTGATGGTGCCGTTTTGGCCATTTGCTGGCCCAACGCAAGTCAGCCCGAATCCTGGGACAGAAGGGCTATTCACAACAGCGATATTTGAATTCGCCAGCACGATTCCTGCCGGCAAGGGATCTGTTACCAGAACGCCGTAGGCGGCTCCTGGCCCGCGATTTGTGACTACCAGCGTATAGGAAAAAGCTGCGCCACCATTGACCGGCGTGGGATTCGAGGTCGCCTTGGTGATTTCCAGATCAACGACCGCGATTGGGTGATTGGTCGTGTTGGAACTGTTGGTGACAACGCCAACGCCGGATTGCTGTTCGTTAAAGAACTGCGCCTGATTGCTGGCGATCGCACTCGTCGCGTTGCTATTCACACGAACCTTGAACTCGAACTTGAACACCGCGAATTCGCGCAAAATTCCGCCTGCCGCCGTCAGACATTCAACGCGATTGTTTCCGCCATCGAAGCTGCACGTCCAGGGAGAAGAACCGTTTCCGGGCTGCTGCAAAATGGTGACCGTTCCCGGTTCGTAGGTGGTGTTGGCTGGAATACTGTCTCGGACACGGAGCAGGTTGGTGCCAAAAGTTTCGTCCACCGCCGAATCGTTCGCCAAAGTGATCGTATACGTAATCAACTGGCCGCCCGATACGGGCGTTCCATCCGGAGGACTGGCAATTTTGGAGATCGGCGCGTCAAAGAACGACGCAGAACTGCTCAATGCAACAGGCGCTGCCTTGGCAATCGCCTGCTTGATTTCTGCCGTGGCCGGCGACGATGTGGGATTTTGCCGAGTCGCCACCGACAAACGCTGTTGAACCGGCTTGCTGATACCGAATCTGGCCATGACCGCCGAAAGCGGCGTGTAAGCAAATGTCAAAGTGATAAACAGGACAACCGCGAATGCGGCCAACAAGGCCCGCCGCAAAGGAGTTTTTAGTGTGTGTGTAGTTCGCATCGTTTTTCTCCAGATTTATTGAAGCTTCGTCTTTCAGTTGCGAAGCTTCCATTCCAAATCAAGTGGCCGAAACCAGAAAACCAAAATTCTCAATGCTGTTGTGAGGGGCACGATCCAAAGAGGCAGACAGTTTTATTGCTGACAAACCGCAGCGCCGATATTGTGATAGGCGGCGCGGAGTTTTTTATACGCCTCCACGCGTTGTGCTCCCGTCCCGATGAAATTGTCGGAGCCATCAAAGAACGCGGCTGCCTCTGCCAATCGCGTGCTGCCGCAATTGGTCGGAACGCCTGTGCCGGTCGCTTTGGACAAGGCCGATCTGACCGAGCGGTACATAAAGGTCAGATAGAAATTATCGTTCATCAGAATTGCCGTCTGCCCGCCATCCTGTGGGGTCAGCGCTTCTTCGACGTACAGGCGTATGCCTTCGCAATATGCGGCATCCGTGGCTACAGCCTTCAATGCGTTTGCGACCTGATCAACAATCCCTGCGGCAATTGCAAAGGCAATGCGGAACGGGTTCGGAATCAATGTGCAAAAGATCATGAATTCCGCCGGTTGGGCTTCAACGGCAATATGCAGGGCAATCGCAATTCCGTTGGCAATGCCCAAATCTACCCCCGAGGGATAATTGCTAGGATCATCAAAATTGCAGTTGGGGGTAATGTAGGAAGGAGCGGAAATCACGCCACGAGAGTTCGCTTCCACGGGAGAGGAATTCAGCGACAACAGTCCAGCTTGCGAAGCCCGTTCGGCCTTTTGCATGACAGCCAACAGCTTTTCATCGTTCCTGATGCTTTTTGACAGCTTGATTACGCCGGTCAGGTTCTTCACATACGGCCAGTTATTCGATTGCAACGTCAGTTCGGCTGCCGGCATTTGCGCTATCCGCGCCCGTTCAATTTCCAGGGTCTGGCAAACGGATTCGTATTCCTTCATGGCAGTGCTTTGCCGCAGGAACTCGTACCCGGCGAAAAATTTAATCAGCGCTTCGCTTTCGTCGTAAGCGTCAAGCAGATCGCGGCGCAATTTTTCCACCTCAATCACATCCGCGACCAGCCGGGCTTCCTGTGGCCTGTCGCCAACAGACGCCTGGGTGCCAACCTGACGCTCTTGCGCGGAGTTTGGCGAGACAAATGCGAACAGCACAAAGCCGGTTGTCGCCAGCGCAGTAAGGATTTTTCTGGTCATATCAAGTGTTCAACATTCGGGAAATTCGCCGAATGCATACTCCTTTGTGAGTTAGAGGTCGCGAAACGCCAGTTGAAGCCTGACCAACTTGAACAGGCTTTAGTTCTGGCACGACGAGGCGCCGATGTTCTGATAGGCGGCGCGAAGCAGTCTGTAAGCAGCAACTCGATCCGAGCCGGTTGCGCCGATGAAAGCGTCAGAGCCATTAAAGTAGACAGCAGCTTCGGTCAATCGGTCGTTTCCGCAATTCGTAGGAACGTTTGCTGCGGTTGCCACCGATAAAGACGCCCTGACCGACCTGTACATGAAAGTCAGATAGAAATCGTCATTCACCAGGATTGTGGTGATTCCCCGATCATCCTTCAGCTTGTCTTCGATGTTTTGCCTGATTTTTTCGCAGGAACCAGCGTTTGTTGCGATGGCTTGCAGCGCGTTTTTGACCTGGTCTGTCACGCCTGCGGCTATGGAAAAGGCAATGTGAATGGGGTTCGGAACCATCGCGCAAGCAACCATCAATTCGCCGGGAGCAATATCAGCCGCCAGGTGCAGCGCGATTGAAATTCCGCTGGCGATTCCAAGATCCACGCCTGACGGATAATTACTGGGATCGTTGTAATCGCAGGTCGGCTTAATGTAGTCAGGAGCGGCAATCACGCCGCGCACCGCGACGCGGGTTGGCACTGCGTTCTTTGCCTTCGCCGACACGGAATCCAGGCTCTGGCCGCTTACCTTGAGAAATTGTTCCGTCTTCTGAATCGCATCCAGTAACTTTGCGTCGGTTCTAACCCTTTGCGAAAGCGTCACGATGCGGTTGATAAACTGTTTGTCGGGCAAAATGCTTGCCTGCGCCATCAGGGCTTCCGGGGAGGCTGCCGCAAGCTGTTCGCGTTTTTTTGCCAATCCCAGGCGAACCGCGTCGTAATTCTTCATTGCCTCGCTTTGGCGAATGAAATCGTAGCCCGCCAGAAATGTAATTAACGCTTCGCTTTCGGCGTAAACACGAATCAATTCACTGCGCACTTTTTCCGCTTCGACCTTGTCCACGGCCTGAGTTGCGACTGTTTCCACTGTCCGGCAATTCTTGGATGAACGACCTTCATCAGACGCACTGCCGCTCACCTGACGCTCTTGCGCCAAATGCGGTGAGGCAAACGCGAGCAGCACAAAGCTGATGGCTGTCAGTGCAATAAGGATTCTTTTGGTCATATCAACTGGTTAGCATCCGGGGAAACTTGCCGGATGCGTACTCCTTTCATGAGTTAGAGGTCGTGTTCCGCAATCGCAAACAGGATCCGCAGACGCCAGCCCCCAAAAAGCTGGCAGCGGGCGGATGGTTATTGCACACATGCCGAAGCGCCAATGTTCTGAAACGCGGCGCGGAGCTTGTTGTACGCGGCAACGCGATTTGGCCCCGTGCTGCTGAACGTGTCGCCACTAAAGAAAGCATTGGCTTCCGTCAGCCTGTCATTTGCACAATTGATCGGGATGCCGGTATTGGTTGCTTTTGTCACAGCCGACCTGACCGATTTCAGCATGAACGTCAGGTAGAAATCATTGGTAATCAACAGCGCCGTGTATCCATCGTCATTGGTCAGGTTGTCTTCGATATACAGACGGATTCCCTCGCAATAAACGGCATCTATCGCCACAGACTGCAATGCGTTGGTGACTTCATCCACCGCGTAAGCGGCGATGTACAGCGCAATTTGAACAAAGTCCGGAACAGAGACAAAGAACCCAAGGATGCCGGGAAGCGCATCGGCAAGCGCATGCAGCGCAAGCGCGACACCGTTGGAAATCGCCAGATCGGCTCCGGACGGATAATTGCTGGGGTCATCGAAGTTACAAATGGGCGGAATATACGCCGGAGCCGAAACCGCTCCACGGGAATTGGCCCCTCTTGCTGGCGATGAATTCTTCGCCAGCAAACCCGCTTGCGAATATCGCTCAACCTTCAGCAGCACTTCTTGCAACTTTGTATCGGTTCTGGTGCTGCGGGAAACCTCGATGATGCGCTTGAGTGATTTCGAATCCGGCAGATTGTTGACTTGCGCCAGCAATTCAGCGGCAGACAGACGCTCAATTCGGGCACGCTCGGTTTCCAGTTTCTGGCAAGCCGTTTCGTACCCTTCCATCGCCGTGCCTTGTCGAAGGAAACTGTACCCGGCCAGAAATTTAACCAGCGCATCGCTTTCCTCGTAGGCAGCGAGCAGATCGCTGCGGAATTGCTCCACTTCAGCCGCACTCGCGATTTGGCTATTTCCCCGTAATCTGTTCCCGCCCTGCTGTTCCTGCGCAGAGTTGGAGGGGGCAAAAACGAGCAGCACGAAGCTGATTGCCACCAGTGCAGTAAGAATTCTTCTGGTCATATCAACTGTTTCGCATCCGGGAAACTTCGCCAGATGCATACTCCTTTTATGAGTTGGGGGCGAGTTGCGCGATCGCACTTTCGATCACCTTGCAACAGCCTGGTGCTTGCCAGTTCACAGAAAAATTTATTGTAGTAAACACGTCGGAGCGCCAATATTTCTAAACGCGACCCGAAGCTTTCTGAATGCCGTAATCCGATCCGCTCCGTTTGCGCCGTTGAACGTGTCAGAACTGTTAAAGAAGGCCTGGGCTTCCGCCAATCTGTCGTTTGCGCAATTGATTGGAATGCCGTCAGCAACCGCTTTTGTGATGGATGCTTTGACCGTTTTGACAGTAAACGTCAGGTAAAAATCGTCCGTCAGCAAAATCGTCGTCAGCGCGCTTTCGTTGGCCAGCTTGTCTTCGATATACAGGCGGATTCCTTCGCAATACTTGGCATCCGCCGCCACAGCTTCCAGCGCGTTTCTGACTTCATCAGCCACGCCAGCGGCAATCACCAGGGCAATTTTGACAAAGTCCGGGACACTGACAAGAAAGCCCAATAGGTCAGGAAGCACATCCGCCAAAGTATGCAGGGCAAGTCCGACTGCGTTGGCAATGGCAATATCGGTTCCAGACGGATAATTGCTGGGATCGTTGTGGTCACAGATAGGCGGAATATAAGCCGGAGCGGCAATCACGCCACGCGAATTTGTTCCTTTGGCTGCCGATGAAGTTTTTGCCTGAAATCCTGCTTGATAAAAGCGCTCCGCTTTCTGAATAGACTCTTTCAGCTTTTCGTCGGTCCTGGTTTGCCGGGCCAGTTCGATGACGCGATTGATTGATTCTGAGTCCGGCCAGATTTTGGCCTCCAACATAAAGTCCATCACGGGCAGTTGCTCAACTCGCACACGTTCTTTCGACAGCTCCGCGCAAACCGTTTCGTAATTCTCCATCGTCTTGCTTTGACGCAAGAATTCGTATTGGGCCAGGAATCTCAGCAATGCTTCGCTTTCCGTAAACGCGCTGACCAGATCGCGGCGCAATTTTTCAGCACTCTCCGTGTCCATAAACTCGCGATTATCCTGTGGTCTTTCGCCTGTTGGCGTCCTGCTGCCCACCTTGCGTTCTTGCGCCGATTGGGGGGAAGTAAAGGCGATCAACACGAAGCTAATTGCTATCAATGAAAGTAGAATTCTTCTTGTCATTTTTCTCTTAGGCATCCAGACAACTGACCCGATGCACTACTCCTTATTCAAAGGGTGACTGAAAACCGGTAAAGCCCTTCCATTCATCGGGGGAATTTCAATCCCATCCTCAGGGCGCAAAGTATCCAGAAACATCCAGCACCAATTCCGTCGCCGCAGAAGTGAAAATCTTGAACGCGCCATCCCCGCCCAAGCCTACGGTAATGTGACGATTGAAGATGGTTCCCGATTGATAATTCGAGGTTGCCGTTCCCGGTTGTGACGCATTGCTGGGCCAGAACGTCAGGAACCCATTGCTGGATGGCAACACCACCGTTGCATTGCCGACGATAGCTTGCGCTGTTGCGGCAATGGTCATGCCGTCGCATGTGCCTTGGGCCGCCTGCAATCGGGTTGAACCAGCCGCAAGTGGCGCTCCCGGCGTATAACAGCCTGGCTGTCCTTGTCGCGTTTCCAGCAACCGCACCGGGCGCGGCAACGGATTGAACAACAATCCTGCTCCGTTCAAATCCAGCGCATCGGGGCTGTAATATCCCAACACATCCACCACCAGGTTGGTCGTCACGGACGAGTAAATCTTGAATGTTCCATCCGTCCCCAACCCCACCACGAACGGCCCGTTCATCGTTTGCCCATTGGCAAAATTGGAACTGGCGGCCAGCGGCCTGGTCGGCGCGTTACCTGGATACAGCGTCAGGAAGCCTTGCCCACCCGGTCCCACGGTGGTTGCATTGCCCACAAGCGCCGCGGCGTTCGATGGAATGGTGAAGCCGTTGCAGAACACACGGCCTTGCTGCGTCCGTTCGACGCCTCCCGCAATCGGCGCTCCCGGGGTGTCGCAAGCGGTTTGTCCGGCGCGTGTGTCCAGCATGCGAATCGGACTCGGCAGCGGATGGAAGTACAACCCGCCCGATCCCGGCGGCGCGTAATAGCCTGTAATGTCCACCACGACATCCGTGTCTGTGGTGACGTAGATATTGAATGCGCCGTCGGCTGCTCCCAGACCAACCGTGAACACATTGTTCAACACCTGATTCGGCTGGAAATTGGAATTGGCCACCGTCGGACGTGTCGCATCGCTGGGATACAGCGTCAGGAATCCGCCACCGGATTGCACCGTGGTGATGTTCCCCGTCAAAGCCTTGGCATTGGCCGGAATCGAAATGCTGTCGCAAGTTCGTCCCGCCGCCGTTTGCAGCCGCGAAGTGCCACCCGGAATTTTCTGTCCCGGCATATCGCACGCTGGCTGTCCAGCCCGCGTATCCAGGATGCGCAGCGGACGCGACAACGGATAGAACATCAATCCGGCTCCGGCGATCGTAACGCTGTAGCTGCGCGATCCCGTGCAAGCGCTGGTATCTGTTGCTGTTACCGTAAAGTTAAATGTGCCGGTTTGCGTCGGAATTCCGGAAAGCAGCCCCGCGCCGCTCAAGGTCAGGCCGGTTGGAAGCGTGCCGCTGAATGAAAAGTTATGAGGGACGCCGCCGCCCAATGCCGTCAGATTCTGACTGTAATTGCTGCCAACAGTGCCGCCGGGCAATGTCGTCGGGTTGACCGTAATCACGGAACAGATAATCAGGGCGTAGGCTTGTGCGCCTGTGCATCCGTTTTGATCCGTGGCCAGAGCCGTGAAGTTGAATGTTCCCACTGAACCTGGCGATCCGGACAAAACGCCAGCCGAAGAAAGCGTCACGCCGGTGGGCAGATTCCCGCTAAAGGTGAAGTTGTATCCCGGAGTGCCGCCATTCGCCGTCAGCGTTTGATTGTAATTTGTGCCAATCAAACCACTGGGCAATGTGCCAGGAGTGATGGAGATTGTCGGGCAGTTTCCAACCACCAGCGTGTAATTGCGTTCGCTGAAACAACCGTTGCTGTCGGTTGCCCGGATGGTAATCGGGAAATTCCCGGACATATTTGGCGTGCCAGACAAAAGCCCGTTGGCCGATAAATTGATATTGCTTGGCAGCGTCCCCGTTTGCACGTTCCAGATGATGCTGCCTGCGCCTCCCGTCTGCGAAAGTTGCTGATTGTAGGGGATGCCTAAATTCGCAGGATTAAGGGTTGCCGGGCTGATCGTGATCGTCGGGCAGTTGACGGTCAAGGTATAGGCTTGCTGTGTAAAACAGCCGCTGGATTGCACCAGCGCTTTGACAGTGAAGTTGAACGAACCGGACACGTTTGGCGTTCCAGACAGCAATCCGCTGGTTTGATTTAAGGTGACGCCGCTTGGCGGCGCGCCAGCAACAATTGTCCAATCAATCGTCCCGGAAGCGCCCTGCAACGTAAGCTGTTGACTGAAGCCCACAGCAATCGGAATTGGATTGAGCGTTGCAGGAGTGATGCTCAACGATTGGCAACCAATGCTGACCACATACGCGCGTTCGCCAAAACAGCCGTTGCCGTCTGTGGCCCTGACCGTAAAGCCAAACGAGCCGCCGACGGTTGGCGTCCCCGTCACAGCGCCTGTTGTCGGAGCCAAGCCCAGTCCTGTCGGCAGGCTTCCCGCACTGATGCTCCAGGTGATTGTCCCTACGCCGCCGGATTGTTGCACCGTCGTCGAAGGATACGCGGAGCCAACAGTTCCGTTGGGAAGCGTTGCCGTCGTTATATTGATGGTCTGACAGTTGATCACCAACGTATAGGCTTTATCGGTAAAACACCCGGAGCCGGATTCTGTCGCTCTGACCGTAATTGGGAAACTTCCGGCAACGTTTGGCGTGCCGGAAATCAATCCGCCCGCTGACAGCGTCAGGTTGGTCGGCAACGAACTGGCCTGCAAAGACCATGTCACACTGTTGGTCGCGCCGGTTTGCGACAGTTGCTGGCTGTAGCCAGCGTTCACAGTTCCCTGGTTTAACGTCGCGGGTGAAATGCTGAAACTCGCGCAATTCACCGTCAGCGTAAAGGATTTTTCGCCAAAACAGCCATTGGCGTCAGTCGCCCGCAAGGTCACAGGGAACGATCCGGTCGCCGTTGGCGTGCCTGTAATCTGCCCGCCGGAAGAAAGCATCAATGGGGCAGGCAGCGAACCGCCGCTAATGCTCCAGGTAATCGTGCCAATGCCGCCGGTTTGGGTGACGGTTTGGTTGTAGTTGGCATTCAATGTTGCGGCAGGCAGCGAAGCTTCATTGACGGTAATGGTTTGGCAACCAACCGAGATGGAAAACGGCTTGGTGGTAAAACACCCTGTGGCATTCACCGTGGCCCGAACCGTGAAGTTAAACGGTCCGGTCACCGTGGCAACGCCGGAAACCACACCGGAAGTGGGATGCAAACTCAGCCCGGTTGGCAATGCACCGGCAGAAATCGTCCAGTCAATCTGCCCGCTGCCTCCTGATAAGACCAGCGGCGGTTGATTGTAAGCTGCCCCAGCCACCGTATTCGGAAGCGTTGCCGTTGTGATGCTGAGCGACTGGCAGTTAATCACCAGCATATAGGGCGTTTCCCCATAACAACCATTGGGGCTGGAATCGGTGGCCCTGACCGTAAACCCGAAAGTTCCGGGTACAGTCGGAATGCCGGACAATAAACCAGTGCCAGGATTTAACATCAATCCGGGCGGCAAGGAACCGCTGGAAACCGACCAGGTAATCCCGCCAATTCCTCCGGATTGTGTGAACTGCTGATTGTAATTCGTCCCAATTTGCCCCGCGCCCAGGTTCGCCGGAGAAACATTGATCGGACATCCTGACGCCTGATTGATCGTGACCAGTTCGCCCGCGGCAAAGATTGTCCCGGTACGCGGCGGGCCTGTGTTTGGCTGCACGGTGTACCCGACAGTTCCATTCCCCGTTCCGGCAATTGCATTTTTGCTTGCAGGCTGCCGGCCAGCAAATGTCTTTTCATCGCGATCCGGCGCAAAACTGGAGGTGATGGTGATCCAAGAAACATTGCTGGATGCCGTCCACTGGCAACCGCTGCCCGCCGTCACGGACGTGGTAAATGCGCCTCCGGCAGCCGGAGCATTTTGCGTCAGCGGTGAAGCGGTGTAGGTGCAACCGCCATTGCCATCCTGCTGGACAATCACGTTTGTCCCGGCGACTTTCAGCACTCCGTTGCGCTGTGTGCCGGTGCCGTTCGTCGTCACCAGAAAATTCACCGTTCCATTGCCGGAACCGGATGTTCCGGAAGTGATGACGATCCAGGGAGTTTGCGACGACGCTGTCCAGGGACATCCGCCGGGCGCGTTGACATTGACCGAATCAGTTCCTCCCTGGGTCGGAAACTGTTGAACGGTTTTATTTAGCGAATAGGTGCAAGCGCCATCCTGCAAAATCGCGAAGCTTTGTCCCTGCACCGTAATTGTGCCGGTTCGTTGTGAATTGGGATTGGCGGTAACCGTGTAATTGACCGAACCATTTCCGGTTCTGGACGGCGAAGTGATCATGATCCAGGAATCGTTGGTGGTCGGCGTCCAGTTACATGACGAACCAATATTCACATTGAAGGAATGGTTCCCTGCTCCGGAGCCAATGGTTTGTGTCGTCGGATCGAAAGTGGGCTGGCAATTGCTATCTTGAGAGATCGCCAGGTTTTTCCCGGCAACCATGATCACTCCCGCGCGCTGTAGTCCGGTGTTGGCTGCCACGGAATACGTCACCGTGGCATTGCCCATGCCGCTAGTTGCGCCTGTCAGAGTGATCCAGGGATCGGTCTTTGTCGCCGTCCAGCTACAGCCAGATGGTATTGTGACGTTGACGGAGTAATTGCCTCCACCGGCAGCAGCAATCTGACTGGTGGGATCAATCGCCGAACCGCAAGGTTGATCCTGAATGATCGCGAAATTTTGTCCGCCGATAACCACCAAACCGACTCTGGATACTGTGCCCGTGTAAGGCGCGACGGTAAATTCCACAAACGTCGGGCCTGTGCCGCTGGACGCAGAATTGATCGTGATCCACGAATTGGCGTTGCTGACCGTCCATGAACAACCGGACCCGGTAATCAATTCCACGATTCCGGTTCCGCCTGCAGCAGTGAAATTCCGAACCGGCGGATTGAGCGAAGCGGTGCAAGGCCCTTCCTGCGAAATGTTGTAGTTTTTGCCGGCGATTGTGATCTGCCCAAGCCGCTGTGTTCCGCTGTTGGCGGAAACATTGACCACAACCGTGCCGGGGCCATTGCCGCTGGCCCCTGATTGGATCGTGACCCAGGGAAGACTGCTGCTGGCAGTCCAGCCGCAACCACCCGCCAGGATTACGTTGATAGACGCTGTTCCGCCAATGGATCGGAAATTCGTAGATTGCGGCGTAAACACAGCATCGCAGGTGGTTGGGCCGCTGCCCGGCACAAGAAAGCAACCTGAAAACTCAGACGTATCCTGGGGATTGTTGATGCGCGTTGCGGTTGCGGTCAGGAAGGTACCGGCAGGTGCGGCAAAGTTGTTGAACGTCGGCCCAAAATTCGCAGTTCCTAAAGCATCCGTAACAACGTTCGTGAAGCCAATGTACGTTTCGCCTTCCCCGCTGCCGCTGGCATCGCACTGGGAACTGAAGAAAAATTCAATTCGGTAACTTTGAAGCGATTGGCTTTGCAATGACCCGAAAATCGTCATCGAATTATTTCCGGTCGAAACACCGGTCACAGACGGCGCATTCTGTAAATTGTTTGGCCCGTTATCACCGTCGAAAGGATCATTTCCGGATACTCCATCGTTTCCCAGATCAATTCCAAGGCCGGCGTTGCCGTAAATATAGTTGTGCAAAATGCTATTGCCGGTGGCTGCTGCCCCTGTAACAACAACGCCGCCATTCTGCAGATTGTATTTGATGAAGTTGAAGTCGCCTTCAAGAGTGCCGTTCACAGTGGTTTCAAAGGTTCCCCCAACAACGTTGTTGGCGGCGTCTTCAATCCACACGCCAGGAGCCGTGCCACCGCCGCCCGACACGCCGTTGCCAAGCGGAAACGCGCTGGTGGAATCTAGGCCAATGTAATTGCCAATAATTTTGTTGCCGGTCGCTGAAGACGTGCCGAGATGTACGCCACCGCCGTTGTTCCCCGAAATGACATTGCGCTGATCCGTGGTCGAGCCGCCAATGGTCGTCGTGTCGCCGCCCAGGACATTCACGCCAAACCCCGTATTTCCCAAGTCAAATCTGCCTGTGAGATCCGTCCCGATATAGCTGTTAATAATTTTGTTTCGAGAAGCGAGGAAGATCGTTGGCGGATTTGGTGGCTGGTTAATGATGATGACTGGCGTGATCAGAACGCCATCGGTTGTATTTCCTGAAATCGTATTGCGATCGGGGAACGCAGTGCTTCCAATTATGTTGTCAGAAGAACCGCGAATGGCTATGCCGACATTGTTGGGCCGCACAATGGTGCCGGAAGCATCCAGTCCAATGATGCAACCTTTGATAGTGTTGAAACCGGAGCCGGTGATGCGAATGCCATCTCCACTGAATCGGTTGACGACCAGGCGTTCAATGACGCTTCCGCCTGCGCTGATTTCCAATCCGTTCGCGTTTGCGCCTGCACTCGCGCCATTCAACTCCACCCTTGTGGCTCCGCCTGTGTTGCCGCTGATCGTCACAGGCTGGGTGATTACCGGCAGAGCAGAAGTTAGATTGATCGCAGGTGTGCTGGAACCCAAATTGAATACAATGCTGTCTGCTCCAACGGTGGCGTTGGCATCCAGGATCGCTTGTCGAAGTGAGCCGGGACCAGAGTCGCTGGTATTCGTCACGGTAATGGGCGCTGCCGGAGCAGAGGCAATCGTCCGTGTCGGCGCGGTTTGGCGAACCTGCGGATTCTGGACTTCACTCCGCCGCGCTTCGATCAACGGATAGCTGAGCAGGAATCCCACCACCAGCATTGCCGACAACACAACGCCAGCGCGTACCCAATGCCGATTGTTCTTCTCCAAAAATGAGTTCAACAATTGTGAGAAGCGGCTCTCCGTGTGCATAGATTTGTTCCTTCGCGTAAGTGAAAGTGGGTCGCAGCAGCGCCGTAAACGGTTTGTGGGGGGATCAAACCTATAGCATTGAAGATGCTATCCGACGCAACATTGGCGTGATGTTGTCTTTTGACTTCAACCAGTTAGCGATTTCAATCTGTTTATTCTGATCTGCTCCAAAGCATTTTTAAGCGTGAGCATCAAGAATGAAGACCTTGCTCCTGGCTAAATCGTCCTTGAGCATTCGGTCTCAATAGAGCGTCGTCAAAAAGCATTGACCAACAGGTTCGGGGGAGAATCTGCTCGCTAATGTTAATTCCTGGATATTTTCTTGTTTCGTAAGGTTGACTAGAACAAACACTCTAGAAAGAAAACGCTGATAGTAAGGATTGCGCTGTCTTTCCCCGCTTCACGCTCCAAAGGACCATTTCAAGCGATGAGGAGAATCTGCGGAGAACTCATTGAATGTCAGTGTTTATCCTAAAAAACCTGCCATCGTGAAAGCGGTCGGATAGTAGTACAGATTGCTGGATACGTCTAGGTATTCAGCGATTAGTCGGCAGGATTCTACATTACGCCTCTAAAAGGCTCCGTCTGCAATTGAAGTGCATGCAGATGTTCCGGTTTGCTGAGGGAGATGAAGCTGATTAGCCATCGGCAAGTGAAAAGTCTATCCGAATTCCACCCGAAACCCGACCTATGCTCCCGGCGATGGTTCTGGGACGGCGAGCTTATGCTTTTTGACCAGTTCGACCCCATATCGAATGGGCACACCAAAATTCGTGGTTGAAGAATTGAGCAGGATCGCCTGGTTGATCCCAATGACTTTTCCATTGGAACCAAACACCGGGCCGCCCGATCCGCCTTCGTCTGTGCGCGCGTCGTAAGTCAGGTGCGGTGTGATGTCACTGATGTGGCCTTGTGTAGATTGAGGACGAATCTTATTGCTGGCCGCCAATTCGTTGAGTTGCGTTCGATACGGAACGTTTCCCATACGCAAAAACCCTGAACCGCTGATTTTATCCACGCGCGCTTTCAGGCCTTCCAATCCCGCGGGGTAGCCAAGCAAAACGACAGGTTGGCCGCTGGCAATGCTTTCTCCCTGATCATCCAGGGGCAACACC
>ERZ650309.626-NODE-626-length-17263-cov-19.753719_pt1 | contig 17263 bp, 18 predicted proteins | sample MGYA00376245_ERZ650309 | MGnify/ENA primary metagenome ERZ650309 (study PRJEB26733, sample SAMN07839294) | wastewater metagenome | biome: urban; feature: wastewater treatment plant; material: waste water | place: USA: North Carolina | collected 2016-04-26 ...
CCGATAGCCTTATATCCCCTACCTAAAGGAAGGGGCTTTACGGCTTCTTTGGTAAATAAAACTTGCCCATTGATTTTATAGTCACCAATCGCTTTTTGGCCTTCAGGCGAAATCATCCAATCAATCAACGCTTGTGCACCTGTATGATTCACATCGGGATAGCGTTTTTGGCTAACTGCAATAATCCCATAGGGATTCAATAAAGATTGATCGCCTTCTAAGACAATCTTGAGCGGTGACTTATCCATTGTGGCTAACCACGTGCCACGGTCGGTGAGGGTATAAGCTTTTAATTCACCACTCATTTGTAGAACTTCGCCCATACCTTGACCGGCTTCGCGATACCATTCACCCTCAGGTTTTACACCAGCTTTTTCCCAGAGTTTTTTCTCCATTTTGTGCGTGCCCGAATCATCGCCACGAGAAACGAAGGGGGATTTAGTCTCAGCAATTTGCTTTAAAGCATCGGTAGTAGTTTTAGTGTCCTTCACTTTGGCGGGATCTTCTTCGGGGCCCACAAAAATAAAGTCGTTATACATGACTGAATAGCGCTTATTTCCAAATCCCGCTGCGACGAATTTGTCTTCATCGGAGCGTGCATGCACCAGCACCACATCCACATCACCATTTTCACCAAGCTTTAAAGCTTTACCTGTACCCACGGCAGTGACTTGCACTTCATAGCCCGTTTTCTTTTGGAAAGCAGGAAGTAGTTCTTTCAATAAACCAGAGTCTTGGGTACTGGTGGTGGTGGCCATTTTGATAATGGGGTTGGCGGGTTTTTGCTCGTCCGCAAAGGCTGGCAGGATGAGGCAAGTAGACAATAGGATAGCTGAGGTTAATTTACGCATGTTTCAATCTCCTCTCTTGATTGCGTTGGATAAGCAATTTGATGCTAGGATCTCTGCACCTACCACAGGTAGAGATTCGGTAGGGTAGTCTGGCGAGGCCATTGTAATGAGTTCTTGATGATGGCGACAAGGTTTGTAAAACGGACTATTTGAGGCAGCTAGAGTCAGTCACTTAGAAATATCAGTTAATGATGTTTATGACTTTCTCTTAAATAGCTAAGAGTCGAAGCTATACTATTTCCATAAAGCCTTTGAATCTTTCTGGAGCATCGAATGGCTAATTTAGAAATCCACACCGAAATCCATGCACCATTACAGCAGGTTTATGCTATTTCACAGGACTATTCGCAGCGCTATGAATGGGATCCTTTTCCAGAGTCGATCCAGTTTCTACAGGGTGCAACTGAAGTAGCCGTGGGTTCGCAAGTTTATGTGCTGGCTAAGTCTGGTTTAAAGATGGTTGTTGAATTTATTCAGGTAAAACCGCCCGAAGTGACAGCCATAAAAATGATTCAAGGTCCACTCATACTTAAAGCTTTTGCGGGAAGTTGGATATTTAAGGCTCTGCCGAATGGCAATACAAAAGCGGTTTTCAAATACACTATTCAAGCAAAGTCGTGGCTTCTACCGGCACTGAGTAATAAAATTATAATTTGGTATTTTGCCCGCCATGTGCGATTGCGTTTGGATGGATTGAAGCGCTATTGTGAGTTGTGTGTGGGTTGATCAACACAATGGTTAATTTATTAAACGTACTACAAGCTTTAGAACAGGAGTTACATCATCCAGGAAAACCTTGTTCATCAGCACGGTTAAATCAATTATTGCACCCTGAGTTTCACGAAATTGGCCGCTCAGGACGGGCTTATGATCGAGTGACCGTAATAAATTTTTTACTCAGTCAAACGACGAGTCCGTCTGTAATCTCTGATCAGTTTGCAGTTCAACTTTTAGCACCACAAGTAGCGCTATTGATGTTTCGCTCAGCGAATCAACTAGCAAGTGGACAACGAGAGTTTGCCTACCGTTCTTCAGTTTGGATTAAAAGCCATGAGCATTGGCAGTTGTTTTATCATCAGGGTACGCCAGCAGCTGAGGGTTGGTAAACTGCTACACCAAACCCAGGATAGTTCTCTCTGATTGTAAACACTGTTTAAGCTAGCACGCGTTTTCTGAGTTTGCCAATATCTAGTCAGTTTGAGGGCGCTGCTTTAGCATTAATAGCGCCAAGCCATCGGGTGTCATGACTTGGTTTACAGCTACAAAGCCTGCTTTGTTATAACAGCGAATTGCTCGTGCATTGTTTGGTGCTGGATCAGTCTGAATTTTAGTTACAGCCGGGTCAGCAAATAAAAGCACAGTAAAAGCTTGTACCATCGTTGTGCCTAAACCTTGATTAAGTTGCTCAGCATTTCCTAAAAACTGATCAATTCCACGGGCGCCCGGATCGGTTTCTGCTTCCCACCAGCCATCACCAGAGTCTTTGACTACATAGGATTGAATAAAACCAATCGGTTCGGTATTCAACCAAGCTAAATAGCCCCGCGTACTATTGCTTGAATCAGTCAGCGGTAAGAACTCTTGTTCGATGTTGGCATATGAGTCGCTCGTTTCCCACCAAGTTTTGACATGCGCTTGCTGCAACCAGTGCTGAATTAAGGGCAAATCGCTAGGCTGTAAGGGGCTAAACTGGATGGAAAAATTAGGTTTAGTACACATCATTTCAGGTAAGGTTTGAATTCTTTCCAATCTTCTTTATTGCCTTCAAGTGTAATGGGTGTTCCATGTTTGGGTTTAAGGCGCACGGTGAATTGTTTCTTCTTCGCTAAAAAATACATCGGAATAGAAATCAAGAGGCCAATAATAGTCAGCGAGAGCACGATCATAATGATCCATTGCTCAAAGCTATGAAAACTTTTATTACTGAGCACTTCGAATGTATCGATGTCCTGTGGCAGTCGATAAGACTTAGCTACCATCAAACGTGAATGCACTTCCAGTGTTGCATTGTCTTGATTGATTTTGACTTGGCTACCCGCTAAGTCGCCTTCAATAATTCGCATTGCTTATTCCTTGTTATTAGCCAAGTCCTAGTTTACTGGCTCAATCCGTATTGTTCAAAAGCAAGCTGGTTTAAACTAGCCGATTTTTACATCTCTGACTAAGAGCTTTAGCATATGATTATCCGAGTCTTTGTTTTAGTTAGCAGCGTATAATCAACGCTTTATAGTGATTGGATGCTGATGATGCCGTGGAAACCAATACTTGCTGTAGCCCTCGGTGCATCTTTAGGGGCTTTGCTGCGTTGGCAGCTAGGTTTGCGTTTAAATGCTTGGTTTCCACTTTTGCCGCCCGGCACATTACTTGCAAACTTAATTGGCGCTTATGTGATCGGTGTCGCGCTAGCGGTGTTTGCGCAAATGCCCAATCTCAGCCCTGAATGGCGTTTGCTGTGGATTACCGGATTCTGCGGTGGTTTGACGACGTTTTCGACCTTTTCCGCGGAAACTTTCAATCTACTACAAACTGGGCGCGTACTCTGGGCATTAGGCTTGATTTTAGTGCATGTGCTGGGTTCAGTGTTGATGACTTGGCTCGGCATTTTAACTTGGCAATGGTTACGAACACCTTGAGAGCTGGCATAAGTTTAAGCTGGTTTTGAGATTGACAAGTGGATTATTAATCGATCTACTGCATTGCACCACCAACTAAATCATCCGGCTCAGCGATGGAAGCCCGGAACTGGAGTCTGATATGACAGATGTCGCCGTGAGTGCCCGTGAGGCTTTGCAACGTCTACGTGAAGGCAATGAGCGATTTGCCAATAATGTGCGTAGTCTTGATTCACTACTTAGCCATACCCAGCGCGCTGCTTTGACAGCAGGGCAAAATCCTTTTGCAATTATTTTAGGCTGCTCGGATTCAAGAGTACCGGCCGAGGTCGTATTTGATCAGGGTTTAGGTGCTTTGTTTGTGATTCGTGTAGCGGGAAATGTGGTTGCGCCCTCACAAATTGGCAGTATTGAATTTGCCGCAACCCAATATGGCACGCGTTTAGTGATTGTGATGGGGCATACCCAATGCGGTGCAGTGAATGCGACTTTAACAGATCTACGCAATAAAGAGCAAAATCCCTCTTCTCACCAGCGCTATATTGTAGAACGGATTGCTCCAGCAGTAGCGACCTTAATGGAAACTAGCCTTAAAGATGATCCTGAAGAGCTAATCCGCCACGCAGTGCGTGCCAATATTCGGATGGCAACAAGTCATGTTCGACATGGTTCAGAGATTTTAGAAAAGCTGATTGCCAATGATGGCTTAATGGTCGTGGGCGCTGAGTATTCTTTAGAAACCGGCAAAGTCGATTTCTTCGATGTGCCAAATGAGCCATTTACCTCGATTTAACTTGCATTAGCAGCCTAGTAAAACATTCTTCTAGGCTGCTTTATTATTTATTAGAGATTATCAGAGGCAAAATCGGCTAAACGTGAACGTTCGCCCCGCTGTAGGGTAACGTGTCCGCTATGTTCCCAAGCTTTAAATCGATCCACCACATAGGTTAAGCCGGAAGAGGTTTCGGTTAAATAAGGTGTATCGATTTGCGCAATATTACCTAAACACACCACTTTAGTTCCGGGGCCAGCGCGGGTGATCAGGGTTTTCATTTGTTTAGGCGTTAAATTTTGCGCTTCATCAATAATGATATAGCGGTTTAAAAAGGTACGTCCACGCATGAAGTTGAGCGATTTAATTTTAATCTTGCTCATTAAAAACTCATCCGTTGCCCCGCGCGCCCATTTGCCACCGCTAGTCGGTTGGGTCAATACTTCAAGATTGTCCATCAGCGCACCCATCCACGGTGCCATTTTTTCCTCTTCAGTCCCGGGTAAGAAACCAATATCTTCACCCACAGGTACAGTCACCCGCGTCATAATGATTTCTTTATACAGTTGCTCATCGAGCATTTGGGCTAAACCCGCAGCGAGGGTTAGCAGGGTTTTACCTGTACCGGCTGCACCGAGCAAAGTCACCATATCAATATCCGGATCCATTAGCAGATTGAGGGCAAAATTCTGCTCACGGTTGCGGGCATTAATCCCCCAGACCGCATGGCGGGTATCGGTATAATTATGAATGGTTTCAACAATGACATGATCGCGTTTGATTTCACGCACAATGGCTTGAAAGCCATTATCACCCGCAAGGCTAATGAATTCACCCGGCTGCCATTCTTCAGTGAGTGGGCCTTGTAAGCGGTAGAAAGTATGGCCTTGTTCTTTCCACGAGTGCATGTTTTTGCTGTGTTCTTCCCAGAAATTTTCAGGTAAATCATGAAAGCCGCGGGGTAAGAGGTCAGCATCTTCTAGCACCTGATCATTGAAATAATCTTCGGCTTTGAGATTAACAATATTGGCTTTAATCCGCAGATTAATATCCTTGGAGACCAAAATCACGTCACGTTCTGGATAGCGATCACGCAGCTTCAGCGCGACGCCTAAAATCGCATTATCGGGTGAGTTGCTCGGTAAATTCGGCGGCAGCGTGGTTTCAATTAGCTCAGTTTGAAAGAACAAACGTCCATGTGGATTTTTACCATTACTGAAAATTTGATTGGCATCGAGCGATACACCATTTTCAAGTGAGCCTTCACCTTCGGCTTCAATGAGATCATTTAGAAAGCGACTGGCTTGACGAACATTGCGGGCAACTTCAGAAACGCCCATTTTATTTTTATCTAACTCTTCCAATACCACCATCGGCAAAAATACATCATGTTCATGGAAACGGAACAGGGCAGTAGGATCATGAATTAAGACATTGGTATCAAGGACAAACAGACGTTTATCATGGGTATGTTGAGGATGTGCTGGAGTCATGCGTGCTTTCCGTATAGTAATTATTAAAGCGCTTGAACAGCTGCTAATACTTCAGCCACATGCCCTTTTACACTAAGTTTGCGCCATGCTTGCCGGAGTATGCCTTGCTGGTCAATCAAGAACGTGCTGCGTTCTATGCCGCGTACCTGTTTGCCATACATATTTTTCATTTTGATGACATCAAACAACTGACAAATCTGCTCCTCTGGATCGGTAATTAAATCAAAAGGAAAGTTTTGTTTGGCCTTAAAGTTTTCATGCGACTTTAAGCTATCGCGGGAAATGCCAAATACTTCCACGTCTGCGGCCTTAAACTCAGCATAATGCGCACTAAAATCTAAGCCTTCCGTGGTACAGCCGGGCGTACTATCCTTAGGATAAAAGTACAGCACTAGGGCTTGTTTGCCATGGAAATCGGATAGGCGGAAGGTCTTGCCAGAAGTCATGGCCGCTGAAAAATCAGGGATGGGCATACCTTCGGTGGGAATAGTCATCGTTTATTATCCTTAGTCTAAAGCCAGCTAAAAAGTGGAGTTGCTATTAATTTAACTGGGGTTTGTCATCATAGATTCATCAACTGTAGATTATGGTTGCACTCTTCTTGATATCAAGTATCCGTACAGACATAAACTGAATATCTCACCTACATGAGCACAGCACCTTTAACGAGTCCGCAGTATTTCATCAATCGCGAACTCAGCCTTTTGGCATTCAACCACCGCGTTTTAGAATTAGCTCAAGATCAGAGCTTGCCACTCTTGGAGCGCTTACGCTTTTTATGTATTTCTAGTTCAAACTTAGATGAATTTTTTGAGGTACGTGTTGGCAGTTTACGTCAGCAACAAGCTTTGGGTATCAGCCAAGTGGGTGCTGATGGCTTAGAGCCGCATGAAGTTTTAGATGAAATTGCAGTGCGTGCTCATGTCCTAGTTGCTCAGCAATATGAGGTTTTGAATCAAGTACTGATTCCTGCTTTGAAACAAGAAGGGATTTATTTTATTCGCCGGACTAAATGGAATGAGGAGCAACGTGAGTGGCTATCTGATTATTTTGATAGCGAATTAATGCCGCTACTGAATCCATTAGGTTTAGATCCTTCGCATCCATTCCCCAAGGTCATTAATAAAAGCCTGAATTTTATTGTTGAGTTGGATGGGGTTGATGCCTTTGGGCGTGAGATTGATGCGGCGATTGTGCAAGCACCGCGTGTGTTGCCGCGAATTATTCGCTTGCCAGAAGAGATTTCGCCCACTCGTGATAGCTTTGTGTTCTTGTCTTCAATTTTACATGCCTTCATTGGACGCTTATTCCCCGGGATGACTGTGGGCGGTTGCCATCAATTTCGTATCACCCGCAATAGTAATATGTATGTGGATGAGGAGGAGGTTGACGATTTACTGAAAGCCATGAAAGGCGAGCTGGCACAACGTAATACCGGCACTGCTTTACGTTTAGAGGTGTCGGATCACTGCCCACAGGAAAATGTAGACTACCTACAGCGGCATTTTCATTTAAAGCTACAAGAAGTTTATCGGGTGAGTGGTCCAGTGAATTTGAATCGCTTGCAGACTGTTTTGGACTTAGTGGATCGTCCTGAATTACGCTTTCGCCCGTTTCAGCCAGGTATGTTGCCAGCTTTAATGAGCGGTAAACGTGATATGTTCCGCCGGATTCGCTCGGGAGATGTGCTATTACACCAACCTTTCCAATCCTTCCAGCCAGTTCTGGATTTTGTCGCGCAAGCCGCCCGTGATCCGGATGTGTTAGCGATTAAAATGACCCTATATCGCACGGGTAAAGATTCGGCTTTAGTGGAAAGTTTGGCGCGTGCGGCGCGTGCAGGCAAAGAAGTGACTGTAGTAGTGGAATTACGTGCGCGCTTTGATGAGGAAGCCAATATTGCTCTCACTAGCCGCTTGCAAGAAGCTAATGCGCATGTGGTGTATGGCGTAGTCGGCTATAAAACTCATGCCAAACTCTGTTTAGTCGTACGGCGTGAGCAAGGAAAGCTCATGCGTTATGCGCATTTAGGCACTGGCAACTATCATGCAGGCACTTCCAAAGCTTATACCGATTTTAGTTTATTCACCTGCCGCCCGGAAATGACGGAGGATATGCATCGGATCTTCCATATGCTCACTGGGCTTGGGCATATTCGGCATTTGAATTGTTTGCTGGAGTCACCCTTCCATTTACACCAAAGCATTTTGCGTAAAATTGAGCGCGAGATTGCGCACGCCAAAGCGGGTAAGCCCACTCATATTATGGCGCGTATGAATGCTTTAATTGAGCCACAAGTGATCAGTGCTTTGTATCAAGCTTCAGGTGCGGGGGTACAAGTCGATTTAATTGTGCGTGGTGTGTGTTGTTTGCGTCCGGGAATTCCGGGGGTCTCTGAGAATATTCGCGTGCGCTCAGTGATGGGGCGCTTTTTGGAGCATCCGCGTGTGTATTACTTCAAGAATGCGAGTGAAGAAGAAATTTATTGCTCAAGTGCTGATTGGATGCCGCGGAATTTCTTCCGTCGTGTTGAAGTCGCCTTTCCGATTTTAGATGAAGATTTGCGCAAACGTGTGTTTGATGAGGCTTTTGGTTTGTATCTGCAAGATAACACGCAAGCTTGGTTATTAGATGCAGAAGGAACGTATTCACGCTTGGAACCCGAACTCCACGAATTGCCATTAGCCGCTCAAGAGGTGTTGATGGCTTCTTTAGGGGCAACTGATGCTGCTTATAGTGGGCGGCTGTTGACGGAGCAGCCCACTACAATGCACTAGCTAGCGACTATACTGACTATACTGACTATACTGAGTAGGACAGGGAATTTGGCTCTAGCTAGAACCCCCTAGCTAGAGCCTACCCATCGACTTATTGGCAGCGTTGGTATTGTAATTGGAAGACCATGCCGTTATTTAAGTCTAATGAATCGACGCTAATAGAACTGTTATTGGTCTTAGTCATAATGCGGGATTGGATACGTAAATTTACATCTTGACCGCAACGAGCAAAAGTGTGGCTAGAGGTGGTTAAACTATCGCGTTCAGTGTATTCACGTCCGCTGGCTGCATTAAAAGGTGTCACTAAACTTGGACCCACTTCCCCCGCGAAGAAATAAGAGCGACGTAAATCAGCACGACCTTCAACGAAGCCACGATAATCAGCAGTGACTAAAGAAACTTGGAAGCCATTAGGAACATGTACCGGTACGGCGATATTACAAGTTTTATTGCCAGGATCAGCTGAGTAGGCATCAAACAAAATGGTCAGGGTTTGTCCATCTGGGGTAATCGCAAAATCAGTGGTGTCAGCCGGACAGCCAGAGCCTGCAATGGCGGGTGCTTGGAAATAAACAGCATCTTGGTTAGCAGTCGCGACATTCGCTTGGCTCAGGATAGCAGTCAGTAAAGCACTCGTTACAAGGGTTAACTTCTTCATCGGGTAGTCCTTCTTATTGCATTGAATAGCGGATCAATTAAAAAATTTTGTTTATTAAGTTGTCTAGCAACTGCGGTGATTAGGTGCATCACTCTGTTGCTAATCTTGCCAAGTACTAGCTATAGCGGGCATCCCCAAGATAAGTAAGCGTGCTTGTAAACCTACTCCCTTAAATAGGGGAGCGGGAGGAGTGAACTTATTAAGAGTTTTAGGGACAGTTTTCGCATGCCTAATAAAAAAAGCGCTCCTACCAACGGTTAGGAGCGCTAAGGATGGAACTATGTGAACGATTCAATCAGGTCTAGATTAGGGATTAGTTACACTTTTTGTATTGCAACTGGAAAACCATGCCATTGTTTAAATCTAACGAGTCAACGCTGATAGAGCTCTTGCTGTTTTTAGTGCGAATCCGGCTATTGATGCGTAAGTTTACATCTTGACCACATTTAGCAAAGGATTCGCTCATGGTCATCAAATTGTCGCGTTGAGTATATTCTTTACCACTCGATGAGCTGAGCGGAGTTACTAAAGCAGGGCCTGTAGCACCCGCGAAGAAATAAGAGCGACGTAATTCAGCACTACCTTCCACGAAACCACGGAAGTCAGCGGTCATCAGTGATACTTGGAAACCATTCGGTACATGCACAGGTACTGCTACGTTACAAGTGACATTACCTGGGTCAGCACTGAATGCATCAAACAGGATAGTCAAAGTTTGTCCATCAGGCGTGATCGCAAAATCGGTAGTGCCTGCAGGGCAACCAGAGCCTGCAATCGCCGGAGCTTGGAAATAAACAGCGTTATTGCTGGGTGCTGCGGAAACAGATTGGCTTAAAGCAGCAGCAGTGACTAAGGCAGATGCTAATACGGTTAAAGTTTTCATTGCAAAACCCTCTTATCAAAGATTGAAACTGATTAACTTGAATTTTTTGGTTCGCGGCTGTTGGCTCATTTCGCCTGCTTTGCTGCATCACCATGGAAGTCATTCTGCCAATTTAACTTCAAGTCGTGCATCCCTCAGATAAGTAAATCAGCTCTTTTTAAGCTCCCTTAAATAAGGGAGGGATAATTTTTAGTCCGTAGTTTGCTCAGTGCGGGTCTTGAGGGCTGTAGAAATAAAAAAAGCGCCCTTACCGTTAAGTAAGAGCGCCAAAGATGGAGATGCGTGAAAAATCAGTCAGGAGTGTTTAGATCAAAACTTATGAATTACATTTTTTGTATTTCAGATGGAAAATCATGCCGTTATTTAAGTCTAAAGAGTCAACACTAATCGAGCTGCTATTAGTACGGGTACGAATCCGGCTGTTAATCCGTAGGTTTACGTCTGTACCACAGCGGGCAAAGGTTTCAGTCATGGCCAACATATTGTCACGTTGGGTGTATTCCTTACCACCAGGTGAGGTCAATGGAGTGACTAAGGATGGACCAGTTGCTCCCGCGAAGAAATAAGAGCGGCGTAATTCAGCTTTACCTTGGACGAAGCCACGATAATCAGCGGTCATCAGTGATACTTGATAGCCATTCGGAACATGGACTGGGATTGCCAAATTACAAGTTACATTACCGGGGTCAGCACTGAAGGAATCAAACAATACGGTTAAAGTCTGTCCGTCTGGGGTGATTGCAAAATCGGTAGTACCAGCAGGGCAGCCAGAGCCTGCAATCGCCGGAGCTTGGAAATAAACAGAGTTATTGCTCGGGGCTGCCGAAGCAGTGCCAGTTGCTAAAGCTAAAGTGGCTGCTGCGATTAAAGTGCTTAAAGTTTTCATAATCTTGTCCTCACTACGTATCGAAGAATTCGAGTTACTTACTGGTGTGTTCTGGGTGGCGTTTGCTGCTATCTGCTTGCCATCTGGTGCTCATAGTGCGCTTCCCTCGAAACTTTGTGCATCCCCTAGATAAGTATTGAACCTCTACCTTTCATCCCTTAAACGAGGGAGCTTATCGATGTCAACTTTTTCCGCTGAGCTTGAAATCACTAATCCCCTATTTGAGGGGTACGCAAGGCATTAGGGATAACGTATAAAATCATGCTAAATAGAGTTTAAAGACAAGTAATTAGTGAACGATTTGAGGACGCGCGTTTATGACAACTTCACACATCCAACGAGTGTTTTTGGTCGAAGATGACCAAGGAACTCTGAATCGTTTAGCGGACATTATCCGTACTCAATCCAGTTTAAATTTAGTCGGGATGGCTAGTACCTATACTGATGCGTCTAAGTGGTTGGAAAACAATAGCTTAGATGTATTGCTGACTGATTTAGGTTTACCAGACGGTAATGGTAAGCAATTGATCGAACAAACTCGTGAGCAGCATCCGAAAGCCGAAATTATGGTGATTTCGCGCTTTGGGGATGAAAATAGTGTGGTGGAAGCGATTAAAGCGGGCGCAAGTGGCTATTTATTGAAAGATGAGCCAGCCACTCATATCGCAGAAGCTATTCAGCAGTTATTGCAAGGTGGTTCACCGATTAGCCCAGCGATTGCCCGTTATATTCTGGACTATTTCCAGCAGGGTGATACCGGATCTGCCAGTGGCAACGAAAATGACGCGCTGCTGACTCCGAAAGAAAAAATGGTGCTGCAATACATTTCACGGGGTTATTCGAATAAGGAAATTGCGCGTTCTTTAGATATTTCGCCGCACACTGTGGCTTCGCATATTAAGCGGATTTACCAAAAACTTGAGGTGAATTCACGTAATGAAGCAGTGTTTGAAGGTTGGCGCATGGGGCAGTTGAGTATCTTGCAGAACCAAGCTTCTCAACCTGCCCACAAAGATGCCAAGCAAGTCGCTGAAGCTTTAAAAATGGGTGGCAAAACTGGCGCAGAGATTCTCGATGTATTGAAAATGGTTTTCGGTCTCGAAGTGGGTCAATGTATTCAATGCTTACAACAATTACATTATTCAGCTGGTGAAATTTTTGTGGCGGTGCGTAAGAGCTTCAATGCAGATGATAAATCCATTATCCAAGCAATGTTGACGCAAGGTTTTAGCCATGAAGAAGCTTTAAAAGCAATGTTAGATCAGTTATAGCGGATGCTCAGACTCATTCGTAAAGGACTGTTGGCTTGAAAAATATTATTGATTTACGAGTACCCGCTCGTTTGGGTGCTTGGCCGGTTCTGTTGTTAGTAGGGATTTGCTTAGTGCTAGGTTGGCAAATTACAACCGTGCGTTACCAGCCACCTGAGGAAGGTACTTTAAATCTGAATAATGCCTCGCTTGTGGTTGCTGATCCTGCTGCTTGCCCCTCAAGTATCGATGATAACTTAGCCACGGCGGATATTGCCCTGCCTTTAGCGGATGTTTTAGGTAGTTGTGTACAGCAGTCTTTAGCCAAACTCGCTCAGGGTAAAGCAGTGACTTTGCCACATGAGTGGCGCGATGAGTTTGCGGTGATGCCGAAATTAGCAGCAGGACAAGCGGTCTATCGGGTGAAGCTAATTTTTTCCACCGCACCTTCTGGTTTATGGGGGTTGGTGTTACCTGCAACAGGGGGTGATCCGGCCGTATTTGTGAATGGCAAGTTGATCGGTTGGGGTGGCAGCTTTCAAGCACCTGTGGCACGGAATACCAATCGGCCTTTAATGTTTGCAATTCCACAAGGTTTGTTAAATCAAGGTGATAATTACTTTGATATTTATGTAGTCAGCCAACCGGCGAATGCCGGATTTTTAGATCGTTTAGTGATTGGGCGTGCGGAAGTGTTGGAGGCAAGTTATCAGCATTACCAGTTCTTTCGCTCTACTTTGCCACAAACCATTGCGTTAGTCGTATTTGTACTGAGTTGTGCGATTGGCTTGTTGTGGCTGTATCGCCGGCAAGATATTGAATATGGCTTTTGCGCTTTAGGCGGTTTGTTCTGGTCTTTATATACCCTCGATCAATTCGTGGTGAATATTGTGGGGAGTTATCATTTTTGGGACTGGTTAAGTGTGGTGAGTTTAGGTGGTTTGAGCTTAGTTGCGGTGTTTTTTGTGCATCGTTTCTTACAACAACGTCACCCACGTACAGAGCGGATGGTCGTTTGGGTTTTTGCCATCACAGCGGTGGTCTTGGCTGTTGTGCCGGAAGCTTGGTTTTATAACTTATTGCGTTTTGTAGCCTATCCGCTCATGTGTATGAGTTTGTTGTATGTCTTGTTGTTCTCAGCGCGTGAGGCCTGGAAGATTCGTAGTGCAGATTTATATGTATTAGTTGCTGCTGGCAGTGTGGTCGCGCTCTTAGCTATTTATGACTTAATGGTGATTTTGAATCTTGAGTCTCTAGCCTATGGGCGGTTTTTACACTTCGGCGCACCTTTTGTCTTATTAGCTTTTGGCTGGATTTTGCTACAACGTTTTGTGCGCTCCTTACAGGCAATGGAAAGCTTCAATGCGCAATTGATTGAGCTGAATCAAGAGCTGGAAGAACGGGTCGAAGAGAAAACCCGCAAGGTGGCACAAAGCTATGAAACGATCCGGATTTTAGGCCAAGAGCAAGTGTTATTACATGAGCGCTCACGGATTATGCGCGATATGCATGATGGGATCGGCGTTTATCTGACTAGCATGCTACGTCAGTTAGAAAGCGGTACGGTAGATCGAGAGCAATTAAGTAGCGCTGCCCACAATGCTTTAAACGATTTACGTCTAATGATCGACTCATTAGGTAGTGCTAGTACCGATTTGCCCGCCATGCTTGGCATGTTCCGTACTCGTATTGGTGTGGCTTTAGAGGCTTGTGGGGTGGAGTTGGAATGGGATGTAGATGAGTTGCCACCTCTAGCTGATTTTGGCCCAGAGCGGGCACTGAATTTACTAAGGATTTTGCAGGAAGCGTTCACGAATGCCTTAAAGCATTCTGGCGCCACTTGTATCCGCTTGTCTGCTAAGTCAGTAACAAAACCAGAAGGCGCAGGTCTAATTAATATCGAGGTCTGTGACAACGGCAAGGGCTTCAACTTAGGTGGTAGTGGCGGTAATGGATTGAAAAATATGCAATACCGTGCACAAAAAATTAAAGCGGAATTCGCAATCAAGCCAAGTGCTGTTGGTACTTGTCTTGAGATCGGATTACCCCTTAACGGTGTATAGGTGGGCGTAGGTAAACAAGCTAAAAGATTGAAAAAACAAAGGCTTGTGTAAGTTGGTCGTCTATTTTGAGGATTTCGATATGTTTATTAAGAGATTTACTAATCAATTGATTTTGTTTGCGGGTCTAGCAATTGCACCGATGGCTTTTGCGGCGGATTTAGCGCCGACTAAAGTAGAATATCAGCATGCTGAAGAGGCTGGTGGCAAAGGCAGTGATGTGATTAAGCTGACTGCCCCAAAAGCTTGTGCGGTGTTTGATGATGCAAGGATTGTATACAGCAAACGGCGCTATGGTCAGGCTAATATTGTCACAAAGCCTGCTGCCGGTTGTGATCCTTCCGGTGGGCAATGCAAGCTGGAAGTGAAATGGGAGCATGAACCTGCAGGCCGCTTGAATTATCAAGTGGAAATTAATTGGAAGCTCCAATCGAGTTGCTAAGGAGCTAAGTTCAAGGCTGCCGCGGTAATGCTTGTGTTTCCCTAACTGCATCAAGTAGTATGCTTTGCAGATTTAATCACTGGAGGGACTCCATGTTTCGCGGCAGTATGGTAGCACTGGTCACCCCTATGACCCACACAGGGGGCATTGACGAGCAAGCATTAGAAGCATTAGTAGCATTTCATATTGAGAATGGGACTGATGCTATTGTGGCGGTAGGGACGACTGGCGAATCTGCAACCCTTTCGCACAAAGAACATAGTTATGTCGTGAAGCGTGTTGTACAGCTGGTCAATAAACGTATTCCAGTGATTGCAGGCACCGGTTCTAATAGCACAGATGAAGCGATTGAGCTGACTCAAGCGGCGATGCGTGATGGGGCAGATGCCTGTCTATTGGTTACACCTTATTACAATAAGCCACCGCAAGAGGGTTTATATCAGCATTACAAAAAGATTGCTGAAGCCGTGGCTATCCCGCAAATTCTTTATAATGTGCCAGGTCGCACAGGTTGCGATTTATTGCCTGAAACGGTGGAACGCTTAGCTTCGATCTCTAATATTGTGGGTATTAAAGAGGCAACCGGCAATATTGAGCGCGCGCGCGATATTATTCAGCGTTGTGGCGAGCGTATGGATGTCTATAGCGGCGATGATGCAACCGCAATGGAGCTTATTCTAGCCGGTGGCAAAGGCAATATTTCGGTCACAGCGAATGTCGCACCTGCTGCAATGCACGCAATGTGTAAAGCTGCTTTAGCCGGTGATCGGGAAACGGCAGCACGCATTGATGCTACTGTAGCTGACTTACATCGGGTTTTATTCCTAGAACCAAATCCAATTCCGGTAAAATGGGCTGTCCACAAACTAGGCTTCGGTAGCGAAAGCTTGCGTTTACCTTTAGTACCTTTATCTGAAGCATTGCGCCCGACGATCTTAGCGGCAATGCAGAAAGCAGGACTTCAGTGCGCATAGGAGCAGCGAGGGTTTATGATCAGCAGTAAAAGAGCACGTAGCACTTTAGTAATTGCATTTGCTTTCAGTTCAGCCGTACTTGTGTCAGGCTGCTCTTGGTTAAAAATTGATTCTATTACTGATACCGTCAATTATCGTGGTAATAGTGGTTCGATTGCGAATTTAGAGATTCCACCCGGTTTAAGCGCCCCAGCGTTTGACTCTACTTATACAATTCAACGGCCTGTGTCTGCGGCTGATGTAGCTCCACCGACTCAAGCAGCTATTGTTGCGGGTCAAAGTGGTGTGGTCATGCCAAACAGTGCGGGGTTAAATGCGTCTTTAAGTAGCTTGAAAGATGGTAATCCGGTGTTAGCCGTGGCGGGACGCTACGATCAAGTTTGGGCCAAAACGGGTCAGGCTTTAGGGCGGATGGGCTTAACAGTTGCTAATCAACAGTATGAGCAAGGTATTTATACGGTTACTGCCACAAATGCTGAAGAAGAAAAAGATAAAAATGTGATTAGTCGCTTTATGTCTTATTTAAGCTTCAAAATCGTTGATGGTAAAGAAACCAAAGGCACGAGTTATCGCTTTATTATTGGTGATCGCGGGGTGCAAAGTTTAATTGTGGTGAGTGATGAAGCAGGCAAGCCGGTCAAAGCTGAGGAAGCCAGTGCTTTATTAACTCGCTTGAAGGCTGAGCTTGCTCAATAAATGCTTCGGTTTGCCTCTTTAGGTAGCGGCAGCAAAGGCAATGGAACTTTAATAGAGTGCGGGTCAACTCGCATTCTTATCGACTGTGGTTTCACACTTGCAGAAACTGAACGTCGTTTACAGCGCTTAGGCTGCTCAGCTGATTCACTTAGCGCTATTTTAGTTACACACGAACATGGCGATCATGCTTTAGGCGTGGGACGCTTATCAAGGCGCTATCAAATTCCGGTCTGTTTAACTGTGGGTACTTTCAAAGCAGTAGCTGATAAACAGTTTGCACAAACGCAATTCATTAATCTCAAACAAACTTTAGCCCTTGGCAATTTGGAAGTCAGTCCATTTGCAGTGCCTCATGATGCACGTGAACCTTGTCAGTTTGTAATTTCAGATGGTTCAGTACGCTTAGGTGTATTAACCGATACGGGGAGTTATACCGACGCAATGCTTGAACAGCTCAATGATCTACAGGGTTTAATGCTTGAGTGCAATTACGAAACCGACATGCTGCGTCGTGGGCCTTATCCTTATACTCTAAAAGAGCGGCTTGAGAGCCGCTATGGGCATTTATCCAATCAGCAGGCAGTAGAACTACTCAAGCAACTCAAGCTCGATAAACTGCAGTCTTTAGTTGGTTGCCATCTCAGTGAAGTCAATAATTTGCCCGAGTATGCCTATGCAGCGCTTTGCACAGGAGTAGGTGGTGATGCTGATGGCATAAAAATAGCCAATCAACTCGAGGGGTTAGGCTGGCAAACCTTAAACTAACAGAAAAAAATTAAAATTCTTTCGAGCTTAACTGCTTGAGTTCTAAGGCTTAAATTTTGACTGTCAAAAAAGCTGCATAAAATTTTCAGAAAGGTAGTTGACGGTTGATGTGTGGTCTGTATAATGCGCAACTTCTTGAGGACG
>ERZ650309.627-NODE-627-length-17258-cov-5.373598_pt1 | contig 17258 bp, 17 predicted proteins | sample MGYA00376245_ERZ650309 | MGnify/ENA primary metagenome ERZ650309 (study PRJEB26733, sample SAMN07839294) | wastewater metagenome | biome: urban; feature: wastewater treatment plant; material: waste water | place: USA: North Carolina | collected 2016-04-26 ...
CTTGGCAAGGTGATGCGCTACCAACTGCGCTACATCCGCGTGCTACGGGCGAGATCGTCGTCCGTCGCGCAGGACGACCATAGTCGACGCCCGCTGGTGTGCACAAATCTCTTGTTCACGACGGGTTTCGGGGATCCGGCACCGCGGTGAACAGTTCAGAAGAAGCGGTAGCCCTGGCGCGACATGTCGAACCCGTGCCCGTCGGTGTTGGTGCAGCGCATTCCCAACTCCTGGCTCAGGCAGGTGATGCCTTCGACGGTCATCGAGCTGCCGTAGGCCAGCGGGTTCTCTGTGGTCAAGGCGGTGTCGCCGGCGCACACCACATCCGGCTGGCCGTGGGTGCGCACGAAGAGCCCCTGGCCGTAGGAGGTGTGCCGGTTGCAGTCCGCGGGCCGCGGCGGCGGGGTCCAGTCCCGGTCCCGGATGTCGCATCGCGCAGAGCCGCCGGAGATATAGCAGCCGATGTTGCCGCTGGGGGAGCTGAACGCCTGGAACGCGGCGTTGGCTGCGGTCGGAGCGCTCAGGGTGCCGACGGTCAGCAGGGCCGCGGTACCGGCGGTGAGGGCGAACTTCTTCACTGGTCAACCGTAAGTCCGCGCGCAGCAGCCTCAGACCGGAATTTCAGAGGGGGCGCCGATCGTGCTAACCTTCGGCGTCGTTCGGCTCGTCACGACGCCGACGCTCCCGGTCTCGTAGCTCAGTGGGAGAGCGTCCGCCTCACACGCGGAAGGTCGCTGGTTCGATCCCAGCTGGGACCACAAACAAAACCCCAGGGTCAACCGGGATTTCTCGAAGGTTTCGCCTGCGGCGTCTGCCGCTCAATGCCTATCGGGTATCCACCGCTTGTGTGGGTTTAGGCAGTTCAGATGACTTTTCGCCAGCCGGTGCGTACCGCTTCGAGCGCGTCTTCGGCTGTGACAGTGAGGCGGGTCTGTCCGGCTAGCTGGGCCTGCCAGTCCGCGTCCGATGGCGCGCTGCGAAACAGATATGCCCCTGGGCTGTTGTTGGTAGGCCCATACTGTCGGAACAGTGCGGCGGCGTCCGGGTCGATAGCGCCAATGGTGTTGAGCGCCCATAGGTCCCACAGATCGCGCGCTGCGTGTCGATCGGCCCACGTGGCGGTCTTGGATGCAGCGAAGGCGGGCAAGGTCGGCACCAGCAGTGCAGCTGGTGGGACGTCGGTGTAGCGCTGGATGAGGGTGCGGCGTTCGGTCGGCCACAGGATTCGGTCCCGGGACGAGAGCAGTTGCAGGCGCACCGGGTGTCCGCTGGCGGGCCGTATCAGCACCGGCAGGGTATCGGCGGTGCTGCTGAGCGCGGGTTCGATCGTGAGGCGGCCGTGCGTGCGGGACAGCGCGCGCGGCAGTGCGGTGTCCAGGTCGTGGGCGACCTGCTTGCGGTCGCCCAGTGCGATCAGGTCGATGTCTTCGCTGAGCCTGCCGTCGGGAAGATAGGTGCGGGCTAGTGCGGTGCCGCCGATGAAATGGATCCGGTCACCGAGCTGGCGACTCAGGAACGCCAGCAGATGTGAGATGAGGTGATCGCGTTCCACTTGTTCGATGGCGACGCCGAATTGTGTTGCCACACGGTCGCGTTCGTCCAGGTTCATGATTGCAAGTGAACCCAGGCTTCGACTCGGCGTAGCGAGGACAATCTGCGTTGGTCGGTCGCCAACGTGTGCAGCCGCTCTTTGTCGCAGCGTCCGTACAGTACGGCAACCGCTGTGGGGACATCGATTTCGGCATCGCCGAGGGCGGGTCGATGTGCCAGGTCGAGCACGGTCTGTTCAGGTGCGGTGACCAGTGCTGGTCCGAGTTCGGTGTTGATGAGTTCGGCGTCGAGCTGGTGGGTTTGGCGTTTGACGAACTGCACGGTGGCTGGCCGATCGGCGAGGGTGATCGGTCGGTGTTGGTAGGGCACGGCGATGATCGCGGTGGCTAGTGCGCGCGGAATCGCTCCGTGCAGGCGTGCGGCGCTGACACCCATCACGACACAGTTGTCGGGTCCGTATATCGCCGCGGCGATGCCGGCGGCGGCGGCTTCGAAGCTGGGCATCCACGGCCGTCCCACCAGGTCTTGAGGCACCACCACGTAGTAGCCGGCAGTGAGACGGTGCAGCACGCCATGCTCGGTCAGGCGGGCGAGCTGGGTGCGGGGATGGGCATAGACGGCGGTGGCGTCGCGGGGCCGGATCGTGCGCAGCGGGAACTGCGCCAGCGCCGCCGGTAGCGGAGTGCTGCGCTCTTTGGCCACCGCAACTCCTTAAGTATGCGTTTCGTACTTTTTGAGAGTACGAAATCAACACTAGACAAGCAAGCAGAATGGGTACTGCTCTGGCGGGTCTAATTCGGCCGGGTAACAGCGCCGACGTGGATTTTCCACAGTTGCGCTCACCTGTCACGTCGCTAACCCGCTGATTGCAGCCACATGCTGACTGCAATCAGAGGGTTAGGCGCCGGAGCTACCGACCGCGAATCCGATTACCCGGACGTCGTTATCAGCACTCGCAGCGGCGTCTTGCCGAGCCGGTCGAGTATTCCGCGCACAAGTGGCCTGCAGACGAAATATCCGGTCAGGCTGACCAGGGCACCCAAGGCAAGCCCCACCAACACATCGCCTGGATAGTGCGCACCGACGTAGACCCGCGCGAAGGCCATCAAGCCCGCGGCCAGGGCAGCAATGACGCCCAGGCGTCGCTCAACCAACCACAGTCCCGCAGCGACGGCACCGGCGATGACGGCATGGACGCTGGGGAAACCGGCATCGGTGTTGCAATGGAGAACGACGATCTCGTGCAGGGCATTGCATGGGCGAGTTCTGTTGATACTGAGGGCAATTGGGTTGTAGACCAACAGGGCAACAACCGTGCCCACAGGTGTCCATGCCGTCGCAACCATTGCCATGGGATCGGGGTTCTTGCGCGCCAGCCACCACCCGACCAACAACAGCATCGCGAATACCACGACGCCGTCGTTGGCGTACGTGGTCATCAACGGATGCAGCCACGTGGTTTCTCGCGCAAAATTGTTGATGGCAAGGAAGATTCGCGTGTCGAGGTTCATTGTCGGACGAGTGGAATCGTCAGGAACGGCCCGCTAAGCGGACTCGTCTTCCTCGGCCTTGTCTGCAGCTTCAGCCGCCGCCAACGCGCTCAATTGGTTCTGTAAGAACTGCATGGACGTACGCGCGTAAATCATCTGACTGGTGATCGCCATTTGGCTACGGCCACGGCCGAGGAACGTGACCAACCACGTGAAGAGCGTCGTGATCTGATTCTTGTAACCCACGAGATAAACCAGATGCAGCACCAGCCAGGACAACCACGCGAGCGGTCCGGCGAGCTCAACCTTCTTGGAAGTCAAGGGGATTGGCACCTGCGCGACGGCATCGAACCGTGACACAGTCGCCATGCTGCCCTTGTCCCAGTACTTGAATGGCTCGCGGTTCTCGGGATCGTCCTGGCCGGCCAACGACTGCTTGATGAGCCCGGCGGCATACGTGGCGCCCTGGATCGCGCCCTGGGCCATGCCGGGCACGCCCTGGACCGCCATCAGATCGCCGACCACGAATACATTCCGGTGGCCTTTGACGGTGAGGTCGGGCTCGACAAGTACGCGTCCCGCGCGGTCGATCTCGGTGCCGTCGGACTGCTCGGCGATGATCTTGCCCAGTGGGCTTGCCTGCACACCTGCGGACCACACCTTGCAGGCGCAGTCGATGCGGCGCTCCGTGCCGTCCTTCTCCTTGACCGTCAGGCCCTTGTAGTCGACGTTGCTCACCATCGCATTCAGCTGAACTTCGACGCCCAGTTTCTCCAGCCGCTTCTGCGCCTTGAGGCCCAGCTTCTCGCCCATCGGGGGGAGCACGGCCGGTGATGCGTCCAGCAGGATCACCCGGCAGTCCTCGGGCTTGATGGTCCGGAAGGCACCGGCCAGCGTACGTTGAGCCAGCTCCGCGATCTGGCCGGCCAGCTCCACGCCCGTGGGGCCGGCGCCGACGACCACGAAGGTCAGTCGGCGTTCGCGCTCGGCATGATCAGTGACGACTTCGGCAGCCTCGAATGCGCCCAGGATGCGGCCGCGCAGTTCGAGGGCGTCGTCGATGGTCTTCATGCCTGGTGCAAAAGTCGCGAAGTGGTCATTGCCGAAGTAGGACTGCTGTGCGCCGGCTGCGACGATCAGGCTGTCGAACGGGATGACGGTATCTTGCGACATGAGCCGTGACGTGACCGTCTTCGCTTGCAGGTCAATGCCTTCCACGTCACCGAGACGCACGCTGACGTTCTTCTGCTTGCGCAGGACCAGACGCGTCGTGGGGGCGATCTCGCCTTCGGAGAGGATGCCTGTAGCGACTTGGTACAGCAGCGGCTGGAACAGGTGCGTCGTGGTCCGCGAGATCAACGTGATGTCGACATCGGCGTTTTTCAGTTCCTTGGCGGCGCGTAGGCCACCGAATCCGGATCCGATGACGACGACACGGTGGCGCTGGGGCGCGGTGGTCATTGTGCTCCTTCGGGCTCAGAACGACACAGCAAACATACTGGCTATGGCCGACCGAGGGGTGACATCCGTAGGTTGGTTCCGTGGCTGAGGTGAATCAGGTGTTGCGCGTCGGTAGATTCGAGAGGACGTTCGAGGCCGAGTTGGCCGCGCGCTATGGCGACATCCCTTCCTTGCCAGATGGGACCGCGGCTGCGGAATTCCTGAGTCGATGCGGTGGAGATTTCCGTGCGGTCATCTCAGCTGGGCCGCGAGGCGTCGATGTCGCGACGATGGACGGGCTGCCGAATCTGGGTGCGATCGTCAACATCGGTGCCGGAGTCGATGCGATTGACCTCGGCGCTGCGGCGGCGCGGGGTATCGGTGTGAGCAACACTCCAGATGTGTTGTCCGACACCGTCGCTGATACTGCGCTGGGGTTGATGCTGATGACGCTACGACGTTTTGGTGCCGCCGAACGCTATGCGCGCGAAGGCCGTTGGAGTGTGGAAGGTCCGTTTGGGTATGGACGTGACCTGACCGGGGCTCGCGTGGGGATTCTTGGGTTGGGTCGCATCGGGCAGGCGATTGCGACGCGCGTGCTCGGATTCGGTTGTGCCATCGCGTATCACAATCGGCGTCGGGTCGATGGGTGTGCGTACCGTTACGTGGAGTCAGCTCGGGAATTGGCCGCAGAGGTCGATGTTTTGGTCGTGGCGACGACGGGCGATGGCGCGCGTCCGCTGGTCGACCGCGAGGTTCTGGAAGCATTGGGGCCGGGCGGTTATCTCATCAACATCGCGCGCGGCAGCGTGGTCGACGAGGGTGCACTGATCACCGTGTTGGCTGAGGGTGGGTTGGCTGGTGCCGGCTTGGACGTGTTCGCGGATGAGCCTAATATTCCTGCGGCTCTGAGGTATTCGGACAACGTCGTGGTTTTCCCGCACATCGGCAGCGCGACTGAGCGCACCCGTAGGGCGATGGCTCAGTTGGCTATTCGCAACCTTGACTCCTACCTGACGACGGGAGAACTCGTGACGCCAGTTCTGCAGTCCGGGCCCGCATGAGGACGCTTGTGGCAGTTGATATTGCGTTCTGGCAGACAAGTTTCGAGGCGACCTGCAGCAATGCACACTCAACGAGAAACCGGCGCCGATTACGTGGACGGGAAGTCCGATGCGAGTGCTTCGAGAAGCCGGATCACCTCATCGATACGCGTTTCGAGCAGGCCGACATGTTTGTCGGCCCGGTTCCGGCGGGTGGCCGAAGCCAACTGCAGTTGTAAGTCGACCAGTTCGTCTTCGAGAAGTTCGACGAACAGTTGCGCTTGCAACATATCTGCGCTGTGTAGCCGCGACGGGGGAGTCGACGCGACGGTGGCGCGATGCTGCCGCGGCAGTGGTATCGGCCCAGCGGGACGCACGGCGGGGACGCGGTACCGCCCGCGCGTCATTCGCGTTACAACATCCCACCGGGTGTCCCAATGTGAATCGGCCGTCATCGACACACCATCGCAGGAGTGCTGAACTGATCAGTTTCCCTGCCGTATACGCACCGTAAGAAGCCGTTCACACTCGATGCGCTCGGCGTGTGAGCTTCTGGAGGTGGTCGAGTTCAGGGTGTCTGTCCCGGCCCTACTATCTGTGCGCCGCTCAACATGTGATGCTTTGCTCGGCAGCCGAACGCAAAGGGGCACGCAATGATCGACGACAATCTGCGCCAAGTGATGGAACGTGCGTTGGGACCTTTGCCTGACCCGTGCGACCTTCCGCTCCCGCCGATGGGGCTGTCGATCGACGAAGAGCGTGAACAACGCAAGCGGGATCTCGCGGTCGCATTCCGGGTATTCGGCAGACTTGGCTTCTCCGAGGGCGTCGCGGGACACATGACGGCCCGCGACCCCGAGAATCCAGATCTGTTCTGGGTCAACCCATTCGGCATGAGCTTCAATCAGATTCGCGTGAGTGACCTGATCTGCGTCGACCATCAAGGCCGTGTTGTTCACGGCACCCGGCCGGTCAACGCAGCGGCGTTCGTCATTCACGCCCAGGTCCACGAAGCTCGACCCGACGCGGTTGCAGCTGCCCACACACATTCACTGCACGGGAAGGCGTTCTCGGCGCTCGGGATCCCTCTTGACCCGCTGACCCAAGACGCCTGCCCGTTCTACGAAGACCATGGGCTCTACCTCGACTACCGGGGCGTGGTCCTCGCTGAAGAAGAAGGCAAGAACATCGCTGCGGCGATCGGCTCGTACAAGGCGGCGATCCTGCGCAACCACGGCCTGATCACCGTGGGGACGTCGGTCTCGGCGGCTGCCTGGTGGTTCGTCACCATGGAGCGATCGTGTCAGGCCCAGTTGCTGGCGATGGCGGCCGGCACGCCCACCGTTGTCGATCACGACACCGCCAAACTGGTGCACAGCCAGATCGGCAGCGACCTGGTTGCGTGGTTCCAGTTCAGGCCGCTCTGGGAACAGATCGTCGCGAGTTCTCCGGATGTCTTCGACTAGGGCGCCATGAGAATTCGAGCAGCGGTTGCATCGGTTGCCGGTGTCATCGTGGTGAGCGGGGCGGGCGTCGGCTGCTCGTCGGAACAACCTCAGACCCATATGAGCACGGCGACCTCGACGACCACCGCGACCCTATTCATGACCCCCCGCGAACCCGCGCCACCGGTATCGACTGGCGAAGGCCCCATACCGTCCACGACTGTCCCGCCGCTGGCTGCCGGTCCGACGATTCAGCCGTACGGTGGGGAATCCAGCATCATCGTCAGCAAGACTCAAACCAATTGGTGTGAGATCCACGCCGTGCAGGTGGCGTGCACGGGCCGAGGATTCGCGGCCAACTACGACAAGCACGGCGGCAATTACGCCGCTGTGAATGTGGACGGAGAATTCGGATACTTCTCCGGCAATGGCGATGGGGAACCGGTTCGCCTCGACTACAAGACCTATCGCACGCTCGGATGGACGATCGTCGCGAAGGCCTCCGGTCTTACCTTCACCAACGACCGCACACACCACGGTATGTGGGTGGGAATTGACGAGGCCAAGCCATTTTGAGGCGATAGCCCCAAAATGCACACCGATCACGTAATGTCCCCGTGTGGTTCCGGCGATGTGGCCGGGCAATCCAGGGGGACCTCTCAATGTCGTTGGCAGGCAAGCTTGTTGCGTTGGTAGCAACTATGACACTGATTGCTGGGACGTCATTGGCCCAGGCCAATGGCAGCGACGGCTACTACCAGCCGTATTTCAACGACTTCACCGGCATGGAAGGCGGCTGGACCGCCGAAAAAGACGGGCCGCAACCGCATTCGGCGGTACACATCGATTGGGACGTACCGATCACCATGAGTGACGGAACGGTGTTGAAAGCCAACGTCTACCGTCCGATGGACAACGGCGTGGTGGTCACCGACCCGTTGCCGACAGTGCTCAACGCAACGCCGTACACCAAGTGGATGATGGCACTCGGTAGCAAGCTGATCAACGCCCCCGGCATCCAGGATGGAATCCTGCGCGGCATAGGCAGTTTGGAAAGCTCCGACCCGGCGCTGAAGAACCTGATGCAACTGATGCAGACCATGGACGGCGGCATGACCCAGGTCATGATGCCCGACAAACAACTGGTCAAGAGCGGCTATGTGTGGGTCGACCTGGATGTGCGGGGAACGGGGTTCTCAGACGGTAAATGGCAGCTGACCGGTCCTCGTGAACAGCAGGACACCGTCGAGGTCATCGATTGGATCAGCAAGCAGGACTTCAGCGACGGCAAGGTGGGCGAGACCGGCGTGTCCTATGACGCCATCACCGCGTTGCAGGCGGCTTCGCACCGGCCGCCCGCGCTGAAGGCGGTCTTCGCTGTCGAACCGGCCACCGACCTGACCCAGGACGTCGCCTTGCACGGCGGGGCGATCAACGTCGGATTCCTGCCGTTCTGGCTGTGGTTGGTCAACGGACTCAAGAGAGTTCCCGATGTGCAGTCGTTGGCGCTGGGTACCTATCAGCAGGAGTACCAGAAGTGGATCGACGATCGGGCCGACGACCCAACGTCGATGTCTGACGCGATGTACCAGGCCCTCAACTCCCGCAGCCTCGACGAGATCCTCAACTCGCGTGAGGCGATGATGCTCTACGACTCGGAAGGCCCGTGGCGCAAGGCAACTCACACCGACCTGGCCAACATCAACATCCCGACGATGATCACCGGTGGCTGGAGCGATCTGTTCCGCAATGCCGAGTTCCGTTCCTATCAGGACTTGACCGGCCTCAAACCCGGTGAGAAGCAACTGATCATGGGCCCGGGATATCACGTCACCACCACTGGTGGATACGGCAAGCGGGATGCCCCGCCGCGCGCCGACGTCCTACAGAAAGCCTGGTTCGACCACTGGCTCAAGGGCATCGACAACGGCGTGCAGAACCTCGGCCCGATCCTCGAGCAGATTCCCGGTGCTCAAGGCTGGCAACGGATTTCGCAGCTGCCGCGGCCCGGCATGGTGAACCAGCGGATGTATCTGCGCAGCGAAGACAGCCACACCGCGGTGCGCACGCTACACGATGGCTCGTTGTCGGCTCAGCCGCCGTCCACACCTGACCAACTCACCGTGAAAGTCGGTGTGGCGAGCCTGTGCTCGGACATCACCAACACCCAGTACCTGGGTATCACAGCGATCCTGATGGAGTGTGCCCAGGACGAACGCACCCATGAGATCGACGGCCTTACGTTCACCAGTGAACCCGTGTCGGTGCCGACGGTCATCTCGGGTCCAGTTGCGGTACACCTGAATACGCAACATGAAGGCACCGATGGATTCTGGATGGCAACCGTCAGTGACGTCGATGACGCGTCGAACAACTCCTTGCCGCTGAGTACCGGGTGGGTGGTGTCATCGATGCGACAGGTCAACGAGAGCCGCAGCAAGCGCGGGCCGAACGGCGACTACATCGACCCGATTCAGACCATCGACATCAAACGCGGCTATCAACCGGTGGTTCCGGGTAAGCCGACGACCGTGGACTTCGGTACGTATCCGCTGGACGCCGTATTGCAGCCAGGACATCGGCTGCGAGTCACGGTGTACAGCAGCAACTATCCGTCGGCGTTGCCACCGATGCCGATGATGATGGCGGCGGGTCTGACACCGCCGCCTTACGACGTCCGCGACGTCGCGCTGCTCTTCGACCGGAGCAACACGTTCTATCCTGAATATCTCAACATTGATCCGGCCGCGCCGAGTTGGGTCAGTGTGCCGACCAGCGACCACATCAATTGAACTAGCGGTCGGGTAGCTCAATTCCCATGTGATGCAACGCGGTTCGCATGGCATCGTCTCCGTCGACCAGATATTCGCTGAGCTTGTCGACGGCCGACGGTGATGGCGTTGCATCCAGCGTCAGGCAGGCCCTGGCGAATGATCGATAGTCGGACACACTGTCGCGTAGCGCGGCGGTGACAGCGGAGTCGGGAGTCGGCAGCAGACGCTCGATCTGATCGATGGGGGAGCTCAGGCCCGAGCAGGCACGCGCCATACCGGCGAGGTCATGCGACACCATGGCATCGCCGACAGGTCCTAGTGCCGTACCCAACATGGTGATGGCTGTCGTCACGTTGCGCTGCCACCCCAATGTCGAAGGTGCGGTTGCCTGCCCGGAAACAGTGGACGTGCACGCACTCACCACGACGGCTGTCGTCGTCAACAGTGCCACCCGTTTCATGGCAGTTAGTCTAATCAGGTGAGACGCTGCATCGCTGCACTGGCCGCATTGGTGGTGGTAGTAGTTGGCTCATCGAAACATGCTGCGGCACAACCAGATATGGATAACATGACCGCTTCGCACACCCTGCGCGTGTGCACAACCGGCGACTACCGACCCTTCACATTCCGTGACGCCGAGGGCAATTTCAGCGGTATGGACATCGATCTGGCCGATGATCTCGCACGGCAGCTGGGCGTAACGGCGACGTTCGTGCCGACCAGTTGGACAAACCTGCTGGCGGATCTGGAGCGCAACTGCGATGTGGCGATGGGTGGCATCAGCGTCACTCCGGAGAGGGCGGTCAAAGCCCTGTTCTCGAACCCATATCTGCACGACGGCAAGGCCGCGATTGCGCGGTGTGAGGACGCGGCGCGATACCGGTCATTGGGTGACATCGATCAGGATGGCGTGCGGGTGATCGTAAACCCGGGCGGCACCAATGAACGGTTCGACCGTCAGCATCTGCAGCATGCGACCATCGTCGAATACCCAGACAACAATCTGATTTTCGAACAGTTGATTGTCGGCAACGCCGATGTGATGATCACCGACCGTAGCGAAATTCGTTGGCAGACAACGCAGCACCCGCAATTATGTGCAAGCTCGACCGATCAGCTGTTCACCGACACCGAGAAGGCGTACCTGATCCGGCCGGGCAACGACGCACTACGTGAGCGGATCGATATGTGGCTCAACGATATTCAGCACAATGGCAGCTATTCGTCGATCGCCCGTAGGTGGCTCGGAACCTGACGCTAATGGATCGCGCCGTTGATCACGGGTTTGTCGATCATGCCCATCTCCAGGCCCCACTTGGCGGCAATCTGGCGGTATTCGCCGGTCTTGATGACGTATTCGAGGGCAGACTGCAACGCCGGCGCCAACGCCGACCCCTTGGCCACCGACCATCCGTAGGGCTGGGCGTCGACAATTGAATCAGCGGCCTCGAGCTTGCCGGCACTGAGCTTGATCGCATAGCCGGTCACCGGCGAATCCGCAGTCACCGCATCGAGATAACCAGCCAGCAGGGCAGCGGTCGCGTCGTCCTGGCCGGGAAAACGGACCACCGACAGCGGCGGCAGTCCCACTGCCACGCAGGCGTCGCTCTTCGCAGGCAGCTCCTGGGTGTCCTCGATCGAGGCTTCGTGCACGCCGATCTTGAGGCCGCACGCCGCATTCGGATCGACGGTGGTACCGGCCCGCCGGGCCCACTGGACGCCCGCCTTGAAGTACGTGACGAAATCGGCGCTCTGCTCGCGTGCCTTGGTATCGGTCGTCGATGACATCCCGATGGTGATATTGCCGTCGCGTACCGATGACACGATGGTGGATATCGCGACTTCGCGGAATTCGGGCTTGAGCCCCAGAACCCGAAGCACGGCCTTCATCAAGTCGACGTCGAACCCTGCGTATTCGCCGGACGAATTCTTGAATTCGTTTGGCGCATAGGGCACATTCGCCCCGATCACCACGCTGCCGGCATCCCTGATGGCCGCCGGCACCTTCGCGGCGATCGACGGCACCGAACCTGATGGTCCGGCCACGTCCTGATGAGAGAAATGGCGCCAGGTCAGTCCCGCCCCGACCGCAAGCAGGAGTACGGCCGCAACACTGATGAGCGCGATCCGCAGGGACCGCTTCCGAGGCGCATTGTCGACCACGGAGTGACGTCCGGAGCGCGCCCCTGACCGCACGGGCGCCTTCTGCGCGGAACGCGCTGCGGCGGCCAACTCGCCGGCGGTCTGAAAGCGCTTGGCGGCCTTCTTCGCCATGCCCTTGGCGACGACATCATCGAAGGCTGCGAGTCGACGGTCGGTGACCGACGGGCGCGGCGGGGGTGCGCTGACGTGGCCGGCGATCTGATGTTCGTAGCTGTCGGCGGGATACGGCCTGGTGCCGGTGAGGCATTCGTACAGCACGCAGGCCAGTGCGTAGACATCCGAGCGTGGATCAGCTTGCCCGCCTTCGAGCCGCTCGGGTGCCATGTAGGCCAACGTGCCCAAAGTGCTTCCGGCGGTGGTCAATCCGTGTTCGCCGGCGGTTCGGGCCAGGCCGAAGTCGATGAGGTAGGCGAAGTTCTGGTCGGTGACCAAGATGTTGGAGGGCTTGATGTCCCGGTGGATCAGCCCCTCGCGGTGTGCGGCGTCCAGCGCCGCGGCGATCTGCTCGATGATCGATACCGTGGTCTCGGGGCTCAGGGTGGACTCTGGGTCAGCCAGGATGGCCGACAGTGTGCGCCCTTCGATGAGCCGCATGTCCAGGTAGAGCTGGCCGTCGATTTCACCGAAACCGTGGATCGGTACGACGTGTGGCTCGTTGATGCTCGCGGCGGCCTGGGACTCGCGGCGGAACCGCTCCTGGAAGGCCGGATCCTGGGCGAGGTGTGCCGGGAGAACTTTCAGGGCGACAGTGCGATGGGTGCGGGTGTCGTAGCCTACGTAGACCTCACCCATGCCGCCTTTGCCCAGCAGCTCGCGCAATTCGTATTGCCCGAATTGTTTCGGCTCCACCCAGCACTACTCCTTGGCGGCGGTTAATTGTCGTCTGAAGCTACAGGACATTGAGCGAATGCACAGGTCCACTCAAGGTTTTCCGCCGGCGCAGTGGGGCTGGTCAGTCTGCGGGTTCGCAGATGTGCTGATGAATTTCGCGCGTCAGCGCGTCGACCTTCGCCAGCAATTCGGTGAGCTGCGTCGTGTTCTCGTAAGTGTGCAGGGATACCTCGGAACTGATCTGGTCGGAGCGCTTGGCCGCGATGAGAAGAATCGCCCCCTGCAGACCGGCAACCATCGACAGGGCCAGGTTCAGCAGGATGTAGGGGTACGGGTCGAAGCCGTGCTGCCCGTCAGCCGAGCCGCCCAGGTAGAACACGCTGTTGGCGACTGCCCAGACCGCCATGAATCCGATGAAACTGAACACGAACGGCCATGAGCCCATGCCATTGCGCATGGCGTCGGCGGCACGTTCGCCGAGCGTCAGCCGGTCTCCGGTGCGCACCCCCGGGTGACGGTGCCAGTGGTTGGTCCATTCCATTGATGGCGTCCCTTCGTGCTCGATCATCCGGTCACGCCGATTGTCATGGCTGGCAACGATCAGGGCTGGCCTCCTACGCGTGTTCACAGGCGCCGTACAGCGGGACGACCGCTGTGTCGGGGTATCGCCGCCGTGATAAGAGAGACGGGTGGAACCTGAGGCTCGGACGATGCATGCTGGTGGCGGATTCAACCCGCCCGAACCGACCACCAAGGGTGGGCCGGACTACGGCCGCTTCGTCGAGTCGGTCCGCATGGCCGGTGACCTGGCCCGCGGTGTCGACGCACCGGACCAGGTGATCACCGCGGCCGCGAACCTCATCGAACAGGCCAACGCGCTGTTGTCCCCGCATCTGTCCGACGAGTGGCACTCGCCGTCAGGGCGGCGCCTCGATCTACCCAACCGCGGCGGCGTCCTCAACGTGCCATCGGACCTGAACGTCACCGACGACGGCCGCAGCGTCGGGGGACCGGTCCGATTCCGGCGCTACCACCTGGGCCGCAACGGAGCCGCTCACGGCGGGGCCATCGGGCTGCTGTTCGACTCGGTGCTGGGTTACGCCGCCTACCGGCTCACCGACAGTCAGTTCCAGCGCACCGCCTACCTGCACATCAATTACCGCAAGATCGCTCCGATCGAGCGGGATCTGCAGGCCAGCGCCACATTGGAGCGCATCGAGGGCAGGAAGATCTTCATCACCGGAGCACTGCGGGACGGCGACACCGTGCTTGCGGACGCCGAAGCGCTCTTCGTCAAGCTCAAGCCGGGTCAGCCGTAAGCGGCGGTGCGGCCAGGTGCGTCGGTCGGTCCCGATAGCATTGGTCGCGATCCCGCCCTGACCACTGAGGAGAGTCTTGATGACCGCCGCCGCCAGCCCCGCACCAGCAGTCCCTATTCGGGTCGCTGCCGGGACGACCGCCGGCGCCGCGGTTCGAGAAGCCGGGCTGCCGCAGCGCGGTGAGGTCGACGCCGTCGTCGTGGTGAAAGAGGCCGACGGCCGCTTGCGGGACCTGTCCTGGATCCCAGAGGCCGACGTCGAGGTCATCCCGGTCGCGGCCAATACCGACGACGGCCGCAGCGTCATCCGGCATTCGTGCGCGCACGTGCTGGCCCAGGCCGTGCAGGACCTGTTCCCGGAGGCCAAGCTCGGCATCGGCCCGCCGATCACCGACGGCTTCTACTACGACTTCGACGTCGCTGAGCCGTTCACCCCGGAGGACCTGGCCAAGCTCGAGAAGCGCATGGCCAAGATCGTCAAGGACGGTCAGCTGTTCGACCGGCGCGTGTACGAGTCCAAGGACCAGGCCCGCGAAGAGCTGGCCAAGGAGCCCTACAAGCTCGAACTCGTCGATGACAAGTCCGGCGACGCCGACATCATGGAGGTCGGCGGCGATGAGCTGACGGCCTACGACAACCTCAATCCGCGTACCCGCGAACGGGTTTGGGGCGACCTGTGCCGTGGCCCGCACATCCCGACCACCAAGCACATCCCGGCGTTCAAACTTACCCGCAGCAGCGCGGCGTACTGGCGCGGCGACCAGAAGAACGCCAGCCTGCAGCGCGTGTACGGCACTGCCTGGGAGTCGCAGGAGGCACTCGACCGGCACATGGAGCTGATCGAGGAGGCGCAGCGCCGCGATCACCGCAAGCTCGGTGTCGAGCTGGACCTGTTCAGCTTCCCCGATGAGCTGGGCTCGGGTCTGCCGGTGTTCCACCCCAAGGGCGGCATCGTCCGGCGCGAGTTGGAGGACTACTCGCGCCGCAAGCACGAGCAGGCGGGCTACGAGTTCGTCAACACCCCGCACATCACCAAAGAGCAGCTGTACATCACCTCGGGGCACCTCGAGTGGTACGCCGACGGCATGTACCCACCCATGCACATCGACGCCGAATTCAACGAAGACGGCACGCTGCGCAAGCCCGGGCAGAACTACTACCTCAAGCCCATGAACTGCCCCATGCACCACCTGATCTTCCGGTCGCGTGGACGCTCCTACCGCGAACTTCCGTTGCGGCTCTTCGAATTCGGTTCGGTGTACCGCTATGAGAAGTCGGGCGTCATCCACGGCCTGACCCGCGTCCGCGGCATGACACAGGACGACGCGCACATCTACGTCACCCGCGAGCAGATGCGCGACGAGCTGGCCTCGCTGCTGGGCTTCGTGCTGGAGCTGCTGGCCGACTTCGGCCTCGACGACTTCTACCTGGAGCTGTCCACCAAGGATCCCGACAAGTACGTGGGCTCCGACGAAATGTGGGACGAGGCCACCGAGACGCTGCGCGAGGTGGCCGAGTCCTCCGGCCTGACCCTGGTGCCCGATCCGGGCGGGGCGGCGTTCTACGGGCCCAAGATCTCCGTGCAGGTGCGTGACGCGCTGGGCCGCAACTGGCAGATGTCGACGATCCAGCTCGACTTCAACATGCCCGAGCGGTTCGACCTGGAGTACACCGCCGCCGACGGCAGCCGGCAGCGGCCGGTGCTGATCCACCGCGCACTGTTCGGCTCCATCGAACGGTTCTTCGGGGTGCTGACCGAGCACTACGCGGGCGCCTTCCCGGCCTGGCTGGCACCGGTTCAGGTGGTCGGCATCCCGGTGGCCGACGCACACCTGGACTACCTGTATGACGTTGCAGCGCAACTCAAGTCGCGCGGCGTGCGGGTCGAGGTCGACGGTAGCGACGACCGGATGGCGAAGAAGATCGTCAACCACACCAACCAGAAGGTGCCGTTCATGTTGCTCGCGGGCGACAAGGACATCGAATCCGGCGCGGTGAGCTTCCGGTTCGGTGACCGCACCCAGGTCAACGGTGTCCCGGTGGCCGAGGCCGCCGACCTCATCGCGGGCTGGATCGCGCGCCGCGAAAATGCCTTCCCGACCGCAGACCTGGTGAACGAGGCGCGGGGCGCACAGGCGTGACCGAGGATCGGAGCATCGTGGACCGCGGCGTGGGCGACGTCGACTATCTGCAGCGGCTGTGGACGCCGCACCGGATGAGCTACATCGTCGGCGAGCTCGAGAAGGAGCCGGCCGCCGCGGGGGAGCGGAAGAGCTCGGCGGGCTCCAAGCGGCCGTTCACCGACATCCCGAACCTCTCCGACGAGGACGGCCTGGTGGTGGCCCGCGGTGAGCTGGTGTACGCCGTGCTCAACCTGTACCCGTACAACCCGGGCCACCTGATGGTGGTGCCCTACCGGCAGGTGTCCGAACTCGAGGACCTGACCGCGGCCGAGACCGCCGAGCTGATGGCGTTCACGCAGAAGGCGATCCGGGTGATGAAGGGCGTGTCCAACCCGGACGGCTTCAACGTCGGGTTGAACCTGGGCCGCAGTGCGGGCGGCTCGCTGGCCGAGCATCTGCACATGCACGTGGTGCCGCGCTGGAGCGGGGACGCGAACTTCATCACGGTCATCGGCGACACCAAGGTGGTTCCGCAGCTGCTCAGCGACACCCGCGCACTGCTGGCCACGGAGTGGGCCCGGGATCTCCCGTGAGCAACTTCTACCTGCTCACCCGCGCGGCGTACGCCAAGCTGTCGGCGCCGGTGGCCCGGGTGGTGCTGCGCGCCGGGCTGACCCCGGACGCCATCACCATCGTGGGGACGGCCGGCACGGTGCTCGGTGCGCTGGCACTGTTCCCGACGGGCCGGCTGTTCGCCGGATTCCTGGTGATCTGGTTCTTCGTGCTCGCCGACATGCTCGACGGCGCGATGGCACGAGAACGCGGGTACGGCACGAAATTCGGCGGGGTGCTCGACGCCACCTGCGACCGGATCGCCGACGGGGCGATCTTCTGCGGCCTGCTGTGGTGGGCCGCGTTCGGGCTGCACGACGCCACGCTGGCGGTCGCGACCCTGATCCGCCTGGTCACCTCGCAGGTGATCTCCTACATCAAGGCTCGGGCCGAGGCCAACGGCCTCAGCGGCGACGGCGGCCTGATCGAACGCCCGGAACGGCTGATCCTCGTGCTGGCCGGCGCCGG
>ERZ650309.628-NODE-628-length-17243-cov-4.729870_pt1 | contig 17243 bp, 9 predicted proteins | sample MGYA00376245_ERZ650309 | MGnify/ENA primary metagenome ERZ650309 (study PRJEB26733, sample SAMN07839294) | wastewater metagenome | biome: urban; feature: wastewater treatment plant; material: waste water | place: USA: North Carolina | collected 2016-04-26 ...
GTAGCGGGTCTTCTCGTAGAGGATGTCGGCGCTGTCGCAGCTCGGTCCCGCGATGACGACCGGCCCGGTGGGGCCGCCGTCATGCGCGGTCACGAGACGGTACTTGATCGCCTCGTCCATCGTCTCGGCCAGGCCGGAGAACTTGCCGATGTCGAGGTAGACCCAGCGCTTGCGGTCGTTGGCCGCTTTGCGCGAGACCAGCACGACTTCGCTCTGGATCACGCCGGCATCGCCCACCATGGAACGACCCGGCTCGATGATGACCTCCGGCATGCGGTTGCCGAAGTGACGCACCAGCGCGCGGCCGACGGCCTCGCAATAGGCCTCGATGCTGTTCACTTCCGCCCGGTAGCGTGCGGGAAAGCCGCCACCCAGGTTGACCATACGCAGGTCAACACCTTCTTCGGCGAGCGCGAAGAACATCTGCGAGACCTGGGCCAATGCCCGGTCCCACTGCTCGAGGTCGGTCTGCTGGCTACCGACATGGAAGGAGATGCCATAGGCATCGAGCCCCCAGTCCTTGGCCTTGCGCAGGAGGTCCTTGGCCATTTCCGGCGCGCAACCGAACTTCTTGCTGAGCGGCCATTCGGCGCCACCGCAATCGACGAGCACGCGGCAGAACACGCGCGAGCCCGGCGCGACGCGGGCAAGTGCCGCCCTTGTGGGATGGTCACACGGCGCAACGAACGCTCGACGAGATTCGGGCTGCATCGCGGCGATGATTTCCGCCGCTGCCGGTTCGCTGTCAATCAATTGGTCGGTCAACTGTTCGGCTTGGCTGAGCCGTTCGACGTATTCTTTGACCGACGATCCCGCCGATACGGTCACGCTGCCGCTCACCATCCACAACAGGATAAGCATCGTCAAAAAACGAACCCGGGTTTGAATCAAGCTCAGCTTCATTTTCTACTCAAAATACAGAGCCGCAAACACGGCAAAATCGGTCTTCATCAACGGCGCTTGTCCCGCACCAGCGACAGGTCCTTTGTTCTCCACTGGCCGATATTTCGTGCGGCTGTTCAACCAAAACCTTGGCAGGTTCTGCCACAAACCGTTCAATCGGGTCTGCAAATTTTTCCTCGATGGCAATTTCCGGCAAAACGTCGGTACTGGGTTCAATTGTCGAGGCTTCACTGGGCGCGGCAGGCTCAACCGGTGATCGTGGGCTGGGCGTGTAATCGTTCAATCCCAGAATTGACGGCACCGAAGAAACGGGGGAAGCGTTAACCGGCGCGGTGAAAAAAACGGTTTGCGGTTGCCAGGTCTGTCTGACCATTTCAGGCGTCGGCGGTAACAAACGGTTCGCCATCAATTCCACGTCAAAGCCTTCTTTGCGAACGCGGCTATCCAGGTAAAGCAGGGTGAACCCCAGCATGGCAATCGGCGCAATCACAATTTCACTGACCTGCGCCAGCGTTTGGTAAGCGATATTGAACCAGAAAGGAATATCCTGCCGAAACGGATTCCATTCAAAGCCGAACCATTCCGCCACTGAAAGCAGCGGAACAAATAACAACACCCACACGGACCAGGCGACATAAAACCAGAACAGCAACAGCGCAGCAATTCTCCATAATTCGCCGCCAGCCAGCGAAAAACTCCGGGTGATGGAATTCATGACGCTTTTGCCTTCGACCATCATCACCTGCGGCACGTACACGACGCGGCTGTAAATTAGCAAAAAAATCATGAAGATTGATGCCGCAATCACAACCACAAACCCAATGGTCAGAATGGTGTTCAGCCAGACGGGCGCGCCTGAAAGCAGCGCAGCGCCGGCAATTGCAATCATTGCCGAAACCGCCGCCAGAAAATAGATGATCGCGATTGCTCCCAGCAGCAAAAATCCAACCACAAACAACGCGCCGACCAGAGACCAAAATCGCTCCCGAACGGCGCGATACACGTCGCGCGCCAGAATTGCCTTGCCTTCGAAAAAATGATCTACCAGCGACCGCGACGCTCCTCCCAGCACGGCATAAAACGCCGCTTTGCCCACTGCCCAAATGACAAATCCGCCAACGATCAGCGTCAGGGAAATTACGACCCGTCCATCACCACGGCTCATCGAAAAATTGCGAATGCCCAGGTAATACAGAACCGTCCCGATGTACGCGATCAGGCTGGGGCCAAAAACGATCCGCAGCAGTGCCAGAAAGTTGCGCCGATAAATCCGCACGGCGCGGTCAATAACGTCGCCTGCTGACATTGGCGTAAGTGTGAATGAATCGAAGGAGTTCATAAACTTGCAGCGTGAACATCGTATCGCGGCTGAGATCGCTTTTCGATTTGGATTCTCCATTCAGCCGCGCGCATCTTACGCGATAGCCCTTAGCTTGAAAAACAAGAATTGCCGGGTTAGAAATGCCGTGCGCCTTCACCGAAAACCGAAATTCAATGGAGAAGTTTATGATTCGTTTTACTCGCCATGCCCTAGCTGCGCTAGCTTTGTCTGCGTTGCTGTTTTCCTGCTTGCCGGTGGCTGCCGCCGGTTCCAAAGCCGAAGAAAAAGAGCGCGCCAAAAAAGCTGCCGCCGCATTCCGCGAAATTATGGGTGCGCCGGATCAAGCCGTGCCGCTGGAATTGCTGGATCGTTCCTATTGCGTAGCCGTCTTTCCGGGAGTGAAAAAGGGAGGCTTCATCGTGGGCGGTCAATACGGCAAGGGGTTGGTCAGTTGCCGTCGTACAGGAGGTTCCTGGGGAGCGCCAGCGTTTTTCACCATCGGTGGAGGCAGTTTCGGATTGCAGATTGGCGGTCAGGAAGTTGACCTGGTGCTGTTGATTCTGAACAAAGCGGGCGTGGAAGGATTGCTGCAAGACAAGTTTGAAGTCGGCGCAGGCGCAGGAGCCTCAGCCGGGCCGGTCGGACGCAATACGCATGTTTCGACGGATATTCTGCTGAAATCTTCGATTGTTTCTTATTCGCGCAGCCGTGGATTGTTTGCCGGTTTGGAACTGAAAGGCGCAGTCATCACCCAAGACAAAACCGCCAACCGGGAAATTTACGAACAGGAAATTTCTGCGCGCGAACTCATCGTGGATGGCAAAGCGCGGACTCCACCCGAAATTGAAGTGTTTCCGAAGGTATTGCGCACGTTTTCTCCCAAAGGAATTCAAAAATAAACCCAGTCGAGTCAGCGCCCTGCGTGGTGCTGACTCGTTTCCGTATCAGAGGAACCCATGAAAATGAAATTGATGATTGCGCTGATGTTTGTTGCCGCGTGTGCCATCGCCGCGACCGCACAAGACACGAACAATCAATTGTCCAAAGCGGAACAAAAAGCCGGTTGGAAATTACTGTTTGACGGCAAAACGCTGACGGGTTGGCGCGGATTTCACAGCCAGACCACACCAGCCGGTTGGACCACTGCCGACGGGTGCATCACCAAACCCAAAACAACGGCTGAAAATAGACAGGGCGGCGGCGATTTAATCACCGTGGATCAATTCGAGAACTTCGAACTTTCCATTGAATGGAAACTGGAAAAAGGCGGCAACAGTGGGATCAAGTATCTGGTGTCAGAAAATTTGCCGCCGACCGGACGGTCAGGTGTCAGTTTTGAATATCAGGTTTTGGACGACGACAACCATCCGGACGCGAAGATGGGAATTGCAGGAAATCGAACCGCCGGATCGCTGTACGATCTAATCCCTGCCGTTAAAGGCAAAAAGCTGAATCCCGTCGGCCAATTCAATCAGTCGCGCATTGTCGTCAAAGGCAATCACATTGAACACTGGCTGAACGGTGTCAAAACCGTTGAATTCGACCGCAGCAGCGACGATTACAAAAAGCACCTGGCCGAAAGCAAATTCAAAGACACCAAAGGCTTTGGCGAAGCCAAACAGGGCCATATTCTGTTACAGGATCACAGCGATCAGGTTTGGTTCCGCAACATCAAGATTCGCACGATAAAGTAGTGTGGGAGTAGATTACGGAACAAACGGAAAGAGCATCGCTTTAAGTTGCCTTCCGTCTGTTCCGTATTTTTGTTTCAGTTTTCGGGTGTGATTTTGAAGTTACTGAGCTTGAACACCAGGTAGCGGAAATCCCCCGGAGCCAACACACGCTGAGCGTCGCTGCGGAAATTGATGCGGTGTTTGCCGGGCGGAATCGTGAAAGTTCTTGAGAATGACAAGGGTTCTTTTCGGGTTTTGACCTGTTCGTTCAGCAAGCCGCTCAGCCAAAGGGTGGCGTCGTTTTCGGTGGCAATTTCCGTTTCCAGCTTTACCTGCCTTGCCTGGGCGGAACCGTTGATAATTTCCAGTTCACCGATGGAAGAACACCAGCGGTAACTGTTTTCCGGCGGTCCTTCCAATTCAGCACAACCTTCCGCCCAAACCAGCAATAGTGGATGCAATGCCTCTTCGCGTTTGGCAGCGAATTGATCTGTGTACTTGGCGCGCAACTGATTCTCTAAACTTCGCAGGTCGAAAAAGACCAGTCTGCCGTTTTCGCTGGTGAATTGTGGTTTGCCCAGCGCGGATTCGATTTCCATTTCGACTTTTGAATCGTTGTATCCTTCGCGGTTCAGATACAAGCCTTGAAACCCGCTGAGCGTGATAGATTCGACCATTTCCGGCACAGGTTTGGACGTCAGCAGTTTTTGCCAGGCTTCGTCGTCGCGGCCTCTCATTGCGCCGTAACTCCATCGCAATCCTTCCGTTTGCAAAAAGCCTCGCGCGTGATCGTAATCAAACATCTTGCCGGTTTTGGGTGATTCAGGAAACGGAACAAACGGCAGTTGAAAGACCATTGCGCCCGTTGGCAGCGAAACTTGAAGCTGATGCATAAACTTCTGATCGGAATCGAATTCGGCTTTGTTCTTTGCGTAATCCGGAACGAAGCGGGCAGAGGTTTGATCAAACACTCCCAGTGTAAGAACCGCCGCCAACCCACAGCCAAAGGCGATTTGATGCGCGCCGGATTTGATGAAACGTCGGGCAAATTGATCCAGCAACCAGGCGATTGTCATCAGCGAAAAGAACGCGATGAAAATGCTGATGCGGTTGTACGCGCGGATTTTCGGGGTCAACACCAATGCCACCAGCGCTCCAAGACTGCCGAATGTGGCCAGCAAAATGGCGGTTAGGTTCAGAATACTCAGATGGCTGAGCAGCCCGCCGGAACCATCTGTTTCCAGTCGTCCAAATTCCGGTTTGCGAATCAGCAACCAGCCGAACAAAATCACAAAACCCAGAATGCCGATCAGGCCCAGCGTCGCGTCGTCGTTTTCGTTGATGAATTGCCGTTGGTTGAACGCGGCTTTGAGCTTGGCCAGCAACGCCACTCGATGACCGCTGACCGGCAACAGCAGTTGTGACAATCGGAAGGAATACAGTTCGGCGTCAATCGCTGCTCGACGAACGATCGGCGTGTCGCCGTGTTGCCGCAGGTACAAAACGCTCGGCAGCAAATTTGCCATCAATCCGCCAAAGATGATGGAAATCAGTACCGTCGGCAAAACCAAACACCGCCAATTACGGCGACTGATTGCCGCGACGCAGCCAGCTACAACCAGGAAAAAACAGGTGAAGAAGGCGTAGTAAGTTCCGCCAGCCGAAATCAGCAAACAAATGACGATGGACGCGATCAACTTTGGTTCACGCCAGTTCAAGCGAAATCTGCCCGTTACCGAATCCGTCAGCATCGCTTTTCCAGTTGCCAGCCATAGGGTAATCATCACGGCCAGCGGAACCAGAAAGTACGCGGACAAAAACAAATGATGCTGCCCTCGCACAAAATGATAAGGCAGCAACGAATACAGCACGCTGGCGAACATTGCCGGAAGCAGCGAAATGCCGAATTGCCGCAATGCAACCATGGCCGACAGCGTGACCAGGGGAAATGTCAGCAGGTAAAACAGATTCAGAACGACGCCGTAATCTTTGGAAAACAGCCCCAGCAGTTTGATCAAACCGAACAGCAGGTTGTTATCCATCATCGGCACATCGCGCAGATTCAATTCTCCGGGCGCAGCCATCGCGGGGTTATCCACATGCCAGCCGAAATCCAAAATGCCTTTCACCAGCATCGCGTTGTATTTTGCTTCGCCGTAATAGGTTAGCGGAACGCGCAAATCAGCCCCCCACAGCTTTAATGTGAATGCGGTAAAGAGCAGCGTGAGAAAGATGGCGACGGTATATGCTGTAACGGCAGATGCTTTTGGCAGGGAAACGGGTCGGGTCATAGTGGGGTGAGATTTTGATGAAATGCGACGGTTGATGACATTTCATTGATAACTCAAACCGTCGCATTTCCGATGGAGGCGGGCCGGTTGATTACTTCGAATACCGCTTAAGCGTGGTCGGGTAAGCGGCCACGGCGGCGGACGTTTTGCTGCCTTTCAGCACTCCTTCTGCCGCAACGCCTTTACCGTAAATGGCTTCCATGTCGCTTTCATCAAGCGTGATGACCGCGCCTTTCAGTTCCAAGCCGGCAAACAATCCTTTGCTGCGCGAATAGGAAAGGATTTCCGCATTCAGCCTGAGATCGGTTGAAGCTCCGGCTTGGCGGCCAACCGGTCCAGCGGCAACAGAAGCATCCCCGCCGACTTCAAACTTGCTCTTGAGCAGACTGCTCAAACCTTTTTCGTTCATAAACAGGAAAATAAAATCCGTGGATTGAATGCCAATCTGCGGTCCCAGGCTGCCGCCTTTTAGATCGAAAAAGGCCGGGCTGCTCCAACCGCCTTTGGTGCGGCAACTGGCGACGCCGCGTCCGCCGCGTCCGCCAAGCCCTAAAACTCCGGCTTTGATGACGCCTGGAAAAACAGCGATACAGTTGGCTTTATCCAACACATTTTGCGGGACGGCTTTGTCCGGCGCGTCCATGATTTCCTTAAAGACTGTTGATGCTTTGCTCGCCTGTTTGACAGCATCTGCTTTGTCAAAGGCGACGACGTTTGCGACAAGCGCCAGGCACAATGCGCAGGCGAGATGAAATGTAAATCTGAGTTTCATAAACTCCTCCCGGAAATTTGGTTGATTGAGTTTTACGACTGATGTGATTCGTAATGTTTATTTTGTGGGAAGTCCAACGACACGGATTTTCTCAGAAGCGGTTGCCCAAGTAAAATGCGTTTATGGCCACAAACGACGAACTCAATGATCAGACATCGGCGACAAGATTCCCCACGGACCGCGAATCATTGGAGCGGGATTGCGACGTGGAGTTTTTTGTCGCGGGCGGCCCTGGGGGCCAACACCGCAATAAGGTCGAAACTGGCGTGCGATTGACGCATCGCCCAAGCGGTTTGGTCGTGACGGCCACCGAACGGCGGTCGCAATCCGCCAACCGCGAAGCTGCTTTTGAGCGGATGGCAGAAAAATTGGAAGCGCGGCAGCGCGTCCGCAAACCGCGCCGCTCAACCAAACCCAGCGCTGCATCCAAGGAAGCGCGGCGCAAGGAAAAGAAACTAACCGGCGAGCGTAAGAAAACTCGCGGCAAAGTGAAAGGATACGAGGACTGAAATTTTTATGAATCGAATGAAAAACAAAGTGGCAGTGGTCACCGGCTCGGGTTCCGGCATGGGCGAAGGCATCGCGCGCCTGTTTGCTGAACAAGGGGCCAGCGTCGTCATTTCCGGGCGCGATGTGGAAAAGGGCGAAGAAGTCGCTGCCGATCTTGTCAGGCAAAACCGTCAGGCAATCTTTCACCGCGCAGACGTTTCCATCGAAACTGAATGCCGGTCGCTGATTGACAAAGCCGTTCAACACTTTGGCCAAATTGATGTGCTGGTGAACAACGTTGGATTGAGCACACGAGGAACCATTGAAGACACGACGGTTGAGCTTTGGGATCAGCTTTTTGCCACAAACGTCCGTAGCGCCTTCATTTGCGCGCAACAGGCCGTCAAGTACATGAAAGAGCGCCGTACGGGTTCGATCATCAACATCGGATCGGTCAACGCATACATTGGCGAACCGAAGTTGATGGCGTATTCCGCAACCAAAGGCGCGATGATGGTCTTCACGAAAAACACCGCCAGCTATTTGAACCAGTATCAAATTCGGGTGAACCAACTGAATGTCGGCTGGACGATGACGCCCAATGAACACCGCGTCAAAGTCGAAGAGGAAGGCAAAGGCGAAAACTGGTTGGCGGATGCTGTTAAAACTCGTCCCTGGGGACGGCTGTTGGCGCCGCAGGACATTGCGTTGGCAGCATTATATTTCGCCAGTGACGAAAGCGAACTTATCACTGGTTCTGTTTTGGATATGGAGCAATATCCGGTTGGCGCTCCGCCCAACTGGTAATTGCTGCCAACTCATTTTTGTTTGTTCGGTTGGTCTGTGAGGACAATTCAAAAAAGGGGAACGCCTCCAAGTGAAAACGGCTTGGAGGCGTTTTTGGCTGGCTACAGCGATAAATACACAATGGCTTAGGACGACTTACTGAACCTACCTTCTGCTCCTAGGCAGTGACCAAGGATCAGGCTGGGGACGCTTGTCACTGAATCGGACATTTCAGCTATAAGCAATCGGCTGACCAAAGCCGTAGAATTTTTGTCGGCCAAACTGCTTTGCTTCGGAATCCTCAAGATCAGTGGCAAATTTAGCAAACTTGGCGAAAATTGCTTGCCCATTGTCGAAAGTGGCGGTAAATGTGAGTCGTCTGCGGGCGCGCTTTGAAGCGCAAGTGAAGAGTGAAGCAATCGGAATTGATAGTCCACAATCGGTTTCGATTGTTATTCCTCAATCAAATTTGATTGTTGATTGAGGATGACGACACTGTTCCCCCCTACCCGAACCAAAACCATGATTCCCAAATTGATTGTTCGAGCCGGCTCGGCAAAAGGTCTGGTTCACGAAATTGTGACGCCGGTAGTTGCCATTGGCCGACAAGAGTTTAATTCGCCAGACATGTTCACCGTCAAAGATAAGATGGTGTCGCGCAAGCATTGCCAGATTACCTGTGACGGAGATACGTATCGGTTGCATGATTTAGGCAGCCGGAACGGCACTTTTATCAATGGTTCGCCGGTGAAAGAGGCCGAGCTTCGACACAAGGACGAAATCAGGATTGGGGAAACCTGGTTACTGTTTTTGCTGCATGAAGAAGCTGAAGCGGATTTGGATCCGGCCCGCGTGCATATTCTGGATGACGATCTTCTTACGCAATCAACGGTTCTGCTTCGGTCAGAGGATTCGTTTTATCTGAATGGCTCAAAAACACCACACCGCCCGGAACTGGCGGCACGCGTGGAACAAAACTATCAAACACTTTTGCAACTTGGCCGCGAAATCAACACCATCCGCAGTTCGGAGGAATTACAACAACGTTTGTTGGAATTGGTCTTTATGGTAATTCCAGCCGAACGCGGGGCGATCCTGATGACCGCCCCCGGCGAGGGAGAATTCACATCGCGTGTTGTCAGGTATAGACAACAGCAAATGGAGGGCCAGGAACTCATCATTAGTCGTACAATTTTGCGCCAGGCAAAAGATGCAAACGGCGGAATTCTAACCCTCAGCCAGGATTTGGAAGCTTCGCCAGATCCGCAAAAAAGCCTGCTGACATCAGGCGCGAAATCCGTACTGGCGGCGCGGCTGGCGACGGCCACGGAAATCTTCGGCATTATTTATCTGGACACCACCAACCCAAATGTACAGTTCGATCAAGAACATTTGCAGCTATTGACGGCGATTGCCAATTTGGCTGCGGGCGCCTTGGAAACAGCACGGTATGTGGACGGGTTGAGCAGCGACAAGAAACGTTTGCAGGAGGAACTTGATGCCAATCACAAAATGATTGGTGACAGCGAGCCGCTTAGGTTGGTGCGCGAACGGATTGTCAAAATCGCTCCAACCGATGTTTCCGTGCTGATTCGCGGCGAAAGCGGAACCGGCAAGGAATTGGTGGCGCGCGCCATTCATCAAAACAGCGAGCGAAAAGACAAACCGTTCGTCGCCATCAATTGCGCGACGTTGCCCGATCATCTGGTTGAAAGCGAACTGTTTGGTTACGAAAAGGGCGCTTTTACGGGAGCCGTGTCTCGGAAGCTGGGCAAGTTCGAACTGGCCGATGGCGGCACGATCTTTTTGGACGAAATCGGCGAGCTGAAGCCGGAACTGCAAGCCAAGCTGTTGAGAGTGTTGCAGGAATCGGAAATCGAACGATTGGGCGGAACCCAGTCCGTCAAAGTAAATGTGCGTCTGGTTGCCGCGACGAACAAAGACCTTGAAGCCGCAATACAGACGGGCGGCTTTCGCGAAGACCTTTTCTTCAGGCTGGATGTGCTGACGATCAAAATCCCATCGTTGCGGGAACGCGCGGACGATATCCAACAGCTTGCCAATTACTTCACGTCGAAATATGCGATCAAATGCAAGCGCCGAATCAAAGGGATTTCCCAACCAGCGCGCGAATGTTTGCAGCGATATGGCTGGCAGGGAAATGTACGGGAATTGGAAAATGCCATTGAGCACGCCGTTGTATTGGCGGCTACTGATTTGATTTTGCCGGAAGATTTACCGGAAAAAGTGCTTGCCTGTGAACCGGCCCCGGATGAAGGAAGTCAGACGGTAAATTCGAACCAGAACATCATTACCCAACCAGACATTCCCGTTTCGGTGACGAATTTTCATAAAGCCGTCAACGAGGCAAAGAAGAAAATCATTCTGGATGCCTTGGAACAAGCCGGTGGCCACCGAACCGAAGCCGCAAGATTGCTGGGCGTTCATCCAAACAACCTGGACCGTTTGATCCGCCAGCACAATTTGCGATCGGGGCAGAAAAAACAGGAGTCGTAGGAAAACATTTTCTTGAAGTAACTTCGGCCTTCGCTCAAAATAGACACCTCGCACATTTTGCCAGACGGTCATCCATAACAATGCATTGAATTATGGGCAGGCGATAGCAGTATCTCGCTTTATCGAAGCACCCCTTGGCGATGATAAATCGGATTGTTTCTCACTATCAGATTCTGCAGGAACTGGGCGCTGGCGCTATGGGTGTTGTTTATCGTGCTGAAGACCTGAATCTGAAACGGCAAGTCGCCATCAAGTTCGCTTCCCAAAATGCCGACCAAGCCCGGTTTTTAAGTGAAGCACGCCTGGCTGCCTCGCTCAATCACCCCAACATTGCCGCCATCTATGATTCTGGGGAAGATTCCGGCTGGTCGTACATCGTCATGGAATTGGTTGAGGGGCAAAAGTTTAGCGACTTGCTCGCAACGAATGATTCGACTTTAAGCCGACGCTTGAAGATTGTCGCCCAAATTACGGAAGCCCTGGCCGAAGCGCATCGCCGCAAAATCATTCACCGCGACATAAAACCCGGAAACGTCATCATCAGCGAACAAGGCCAGGTTAAGGTGTTGGATTTTGGGTTGGCCAAACAGCTCAAACCCGCTTCGGACGAAGACGATGATCTTTACGGGCAGACGATGACGGCTCAGCAAACTCAGGCGGGCACGTTTTTGGGCACTTGGCACTATGCTTCGCCCGAACAAGCGCGCGGTTTTTCGCAGCAGGCAGACGAACGCAGCGATGTGTTTTCATTGGGCGTGATCCTTTACGAATGCTTGACCGGCAAGCGGCCATTCCAGGGAAAAACGCCGCTGGAAATTGCCGCCCAGATTCAGCTTCACAACCCGTTGCCGCCTTCGCAACTGAATGACCAAATTGTTCCGGAGCTTGACCGTATTGCGGGGAAAGCCTTGGCCAAACAGCCCGACGATCGGTATCAAAATGCGGGCGAAATGTTGATGGAGCTAACCACCTTTCTGGAGCAGTTGCATCTGTCGGAAAGCCTCAATTCGCAATCGGCACGACAGAAAATCAACCAGGAAACTCCGGCTCAACCTGTTTCTGTTCACAAACCGCAAAAGGTTTCGCCTCGTTTGCGTTGGCTTGCAATGGCAATTCCAGGGCTGGTGATTGTGATGTTGATTTCGGCTCGCGCTGCAAAGATTTGGCCCTTTGCGCCAGCCAAACCCAGCTACGCGCCAGAGGCTGTGCGGGCATATGAAAAAGGATCTCAGTTTCTGCGCGAAGGGGATTATTACCAGGCGAGTTTGGCGCTGAAACAGGCACTTGATTCTGATGGCGGTTTTATCTTGGCGCGTGCGCGGCTGGCCGACGCATTGACCGAAATGGATTACAACAACGAGGCGCAGCGGCAACTGAACGATGTGTATCTTCACCCCAAACGTTCGGAACTGCCAAAAGCTGATTCGTTATACCTGGAAGCGACGCTGAATACTGCAGCTCGAAAATACCCCGCAGCGATCAAGAACTACCAGGAATTGTTGCAACTGGCTTCTGCTACGGAACTACCAAACGCCCATTTCGATCTTGGCCGCGCGTACGAAAAAAACAACGAACCTCAAAAAGCAATTGAGCAATTTCAGCAGGCAATCAGCCTGGAAGCAAAAAATGCCGCGCCGCATCTACGGCTGGGTGTGCTTTACGGCGTTCGATTGAAAGACCAGCCCAATGCAGAGCGGGAATTCAATCAAGCTGTAACGCTGTGCAGAGCCATCGGCAGCCTTTCCGGAGAACTGGAAGTTCTGTTCCAGCGCGGGACGATGTATCACGGTTTGAATCAGTTTGATAAAGCAAAAAGCGAGTTAACGCTGGCGCTGGAAAAGTCAAAGTTGTTAACCAGTTCCTACCAGCACATCAGAATTCTTCAACAACTGAGCTTCAATTCGGTTTACCGGGGTGATTACCAACAGGCGGCAATCGAGGCCGAAATTTCGCTGCAATTAGCCAAAGAAAATAAGATGGAGGATCTGGTTACCAGAGCTTTGGTCAATCTGGGAATGATCTCGTCCTGGAGTAAGAAGACGGAAAAAGCGGAAGGGTACTTTAACCAGGCCATCGAATCTGCCAATGCTTACAATGGTGAATATAATCTGGCATTGGCACGAAGCAACCTTTGCTCTATGCAGGTTGAGTTGGGACAACGGCTCAATGAATGTCTGAAAGAAACTGAACAAGCGCGCGCCTTTTTTGAATCCGGCGGATTTTTAGGCGAAGAGTTAAATGTGTTGGTGATTCAGGCGCGTGCTTATCGTCAATTGGCCAATTACTCAGCCGCACAGCAAATTTATGAAAAAGTCATTCCTTTATCCGTTCAACTCAATGACAAATTCAGCGAAGCGTTGGCTCTTTCAGAATCCGGGCACTTGTTTATGGCGCAGTCGCAATATGAAGAAGCCTTAAAACGATTTGAGCAGCGTTACGAAATTACCAAAACGCTTGGCCAAAAGGACAGGTTGATTTATGCCTTGATGTATAGGGCAGAGGCATTTCATCATCTGAACAGAATGAGCGAATACATCCGTGATATAGAGGAAGCAAAGCGTCTCAACGGGCAGCTATTACCGGCTCAGCGAAAAGTGATGCAAAAAGAAATCTCGGACCTTCAGTCAAAGCTGGCATCAAGTTTGCCGAAGAAAAACTAGGTAGCAATTAACTCTTACACCAGACTGGACAGAGCAGGCTCAAGGACAAATCAAACGGCATTTTGTTTAGAGACAGAAGCTGTTTTTGCTTGAGATAGGTAATTTCATGCAGATTTGTCTATGAAGCAGGCTGTGCTGTGCCTTGTAGTAAGGCTGGGCCTTGAACAGGACGGGAATATGTTTCCCCGATTTAAGGATTTTCTTCCAACGCTTTTATGTGGATAACAAACAATAACTCAACCACTTTCAGTTGTTGAAGCACACAATTGATTGTCAAACTCAGTAAAGGAGAAAAATTTATGGCAGAACCTGTAGGCGTTAACCCGGGCGTTTACACTATTGGTAATGAACAGATCATGGGACTCTGTTTCGCGATTGACGATAAAGATGCTGGTTGGAATGTCACTGAAGAAAGCGATGGTTCCATTGTGGTGACGATTCCAAAGGGTTCTCCCTGGAAAGTGAAGAGAACTTTGGACAAAGCTGACCCTTACAGTCATTACCTTCAGGTGTTTCGCAAGGATGGGAATCTCAATGCAATCGTGCTGGAAAACTTCATTCATCCAACAGATGAAGTCCATACTCCGAATGCGGATCATCCGAAAGGTGAACCGCCAAGACTAAAGATTTTCTACACGAATCCTGAAAAAACGACTGGCTACCCTGTTGTAGGAACAGAAATAGCCCAAGATGAAATGCCCGTATATCCGTAACGTCCCGCACGAAGCTTGTGGCGACGGGGTTAACCGGTTGTCGCAAGCTTCGTCGGGATCAAATTACAAATTGTCCTATGCATTCAGCAGAATAATCTGATCGGTGAAGCCTTCGAAGCTGTCGTCATGGCTGATGACGAACAGTTGCTGGAAATCTTTGATGCGACCGATTTGCTGCGCCAGATTGCGCCGTCGCTCTTCATCCATGTTGGTGGTGGGTTCATCGAAAAACGCGATGTTTACTTCGGACAATTCTTTCAGCAGCGCCAGCCTGACCGCCAGCGCCGCAGCCATTTGCTCGCCGCCTGACAAATTCAGAAAGGGCCGTTCGCGCCCTTCTTCTTCCAACGTAATCTCGTAATCCTTGGCCCACCGCAGCGTGGCTTCGTACCGCCCGCTGATTTCGCGGAAGAGTTGATTGGCTTCGGCGGAAATCGAATGCACATGCATTTCAGTAATGTACGGAGCGGCTTTTTGCAGAATGTCGCGCACAAAGTCCGCCGTTTCGCTCAGCGCTTGTGCTTTTTCCCTTGCCGCCAAATGTTCGCGCATGCGTTCGCGTACCTCTTCCAGACGCGCAAGCTGCGCCGCCAATCGCTCAAGCTGTTGCCGCGAAGTTTCAAGCTGTGTGGCCAATTGCGTCGCGCGTTCGCGCCACTGTTCCAGATTCAACAATGCTTGCCGATGTGATTCAGCGTCGTAATCCTGTTCCAGATTGCCCAGCTCGGTTTGTGAACCCTGTAAAGACTGTTCGGTTTCGGCAATTTCAGTTTCTGTCGCAGCGAGTTCCTGTTGGCGTGCGGGAAGCGTATCGGCTGTTTTTTTATTCTGAATATAAGCGTGATAGTCGCTTTCGCTTTGCTGCCGAGCTTGTGTGGCCGTAGACAGTTCAGCATCAAGCGAGGCAAAGGTCTGTAGTTCTGCCTTTCGCTGATCCAGTTGCGCCTGAATTTCTCTGGCTTGTTGACGGGCTTGTTCGGTTGCGCTTTGCCATTCGGTTTCACGGGAAATGGTTTGATTCAGCGCGGCAGCGCGTCCACGTGGATCGTTCAACAAACGCAAACCGGCTTCAGCATCGGTAAGCTGTTTTTCCAGATCGCCGATTTCAGCAATCCGGGTTGCCATCGCGTCATACGTGGCGCGCTTGGTTTCTCCTTCGGCGGTGATTCCGGATTGTTCATTTCGTAGGATTTCAGCCTGGCCCGCCAACTTCTGCGCTTCGCGCGCTTCACGCAATTGTGCTTCGATTCCTGCGCGGCGAGTCTTTAGCTGATGAATCTCTTTTTCATTCAGCTTGGCGCCTTCTGCGGTTTCGGCTTCCAGTTCAAGAATCTGTTGCCGTTTAGTTTCCAATTCGGCAGTCAGCCGAGAGGCCTCGGCTTGCAGATGCGGCAACCGGGCTGATTCTGCCGCCGCAGTTCGAGCATACCTGACTTCTTCAACTAATGCAGTTAACACCTTGGCCAGCTTTTCAATCTCTGTGCGTCGCGCATCCAGGCCTTTGCGAAACCGCGAATCCAGCGATTCACCCGGCTTCAGGTTCAGGCATTTTTCCGTTAGCAAGGGGCAAACGCCGCCCGATTCCAGCGCGCGGATCATTTCTTCGTCGCGCGCAACTTCAGCTTTCAGAGAAGCCAGCCGGTCGGTTTCGCGTTGCTGACCGGTTTCCAGCTCAATCAGTCGTTGAGCAGTTTCCGCCAGCTTTTCCAGCTTTGTGGCATCACGCGTTGTCTTTTCAAGCTCCTTGGTCAACCGCGTTTGCTCGGTTTTTAGCGACGCCAGATGATCGCGTTTGAGTTTGTAATTGCCAAATGCCAGTTCTTGAGTATTGATCAAATCGTTTAGCTGTGTGTATTCGGCGTCCAGCAATTCGGCTTGAGCAGCTTTTCCAGACTGTGTTTCGGCGGCTTCGATCTGTTTGGCAAGTTCGGTGTACCGGTGCCGCAGTTTTTCCAGCTCACGATCCAGTGCCGTCAAAGAATTTTGCAGGCCCTGCAATTCGCCCCGGCGTTCGCGCAACTCCGCGATTCCGGTTTCGATTTCGATTTGCTGCTGAATTTTCGCTGCCAGACTGCTTAGTTCTGTCCGGGCTTCGGAAACTTCGGCAAGCCGTTGTTCGGATAGTTTGAGATTGCTGCGCGCTTCAATCAGTTCGTGCTCAATCGCTGATACTTGTCCGCGCAATGTGTCTCGTGCTTCGCGCTGACTGTCCAGTTCAGCCAGTCGCGCGCTGGCATTTTGGTACGCTTCATAACCCGCCAGCGCACCAGCAACGATACTGGATGCCTTGCTGGCTTGTTCCACCGATTCTTTCGCGGTGATCAGCGAATCTTTTTTCAACTCCAGCTTGACGCTCAATCGCTCGATTGCGCCGCGTTGCGTTTCGATGCGGCGAAGCAGTTCGCCGAACTGAACAACGACAGCCAAAGTCAGTTCGCGCTCTTTGGCAGCGCTTTGGCTTTCAGCTTCCAGCGTTTGCGCGCGTGCGGAAATCTCGTCGTGTTGCTGGCGAGTTTCGTCGTAGGCTTTCAATTCCCCTTCGGCAGAAGCCAGTTGCTTGTCGGCTTCGATAATGCGGGTTTCGATATGCCGGAGCGTGTCGCGCAGATTGTCCGAAGCTTTCCGATATTCTTCGACCTTCAAAATCTGATCGAACACGGTTTTGCGGTTGGCAGGAGAAAGGGTGAAATCGTAAGTGAACGTGCCTTGGGGAACGCCAATGGTGGATTTGAAAAGTGCGGCTAAATCTGTGTCGGCTTCAACTTTCAGGTGCTGCCGTAGCCAGGGCACTACCTGATTTTTTTGTTCAACCAGCCGGGTTTTGGTTATAGGGTCAAAAACTGCATACCCGGTGCCGGTATCCCGTGTGACCGTATACTCGCGCTCGTCCAAATCGGAAACGAACGAGACGGCAACTTTGCCGCGTTTTGCTCCGCGTTTGACGAAATCGTCTTTCTTGTAATCCAGGTGATCGAACAGCGCCCAGGCAATGGCTTCCAGAATCGTTGTTTTGCCGGAACCGTTCTGCCCGCAAATGGCGATGACGCCGGGCTGAAAACTGAACTCGGCTTCGGCGTGATTCTTTATGTTTTCAAGTTCGACTTTGGTAATTAGCAAG
>ERZ650309.630-NODE-630-length-17217-cov-5.038807_pt1 | contig 17217 bp, 15 predicted proteins | sample MGYA00376245_ERZ650309 | MGnify/ENA primary metagenome ERZ650309 (study PRJEB26733, sample SAMN07839294) | wastewater metagenome | biome: urban; feature: wastewater treatment plant; material: waste water | place: USA: North Carolina | collected 2016-04-26 ...
GGATCGGCGACCAGGTGTTCGTGCCGGCTAACCAGCTCAGCGCCAGCCTGACCCTCTCGGCGCCGCTGGTCGCCCCCCAGCGCTGGGTGGCGTGGGCGCTGGCGCGCGACGATGCCAAGGCGGCGGAATGGTACCGCACTTCTGCAGATCTCGGCTTTGCCCTCTCTCAGCACAGCCTTGCTGCTCTCTATGAAGAAGGGAAGGGCGTGAAGAAAGATTCCGCCAAAGCCGCCGAATGGTTCAAGAAGGCAGCAGATCAGGGCTACATGCAGTCCCAGACCGCCTACGCCGCCAAGCTCGAAGCCCTCGCGCGCGCGGTCGCCATCCGCCGTCCATTCCCACAGGTTGCCCAGGCAGTCGTACAGGCCGAGGGGATTGGGGGCCCGGCTGGCGGTCAGGGCGGGCCCAACGGCGCCGTGCACCACCTGCTCGCCGGCCGCCAGCGGAAACGCCACGACGTTGTAGGCCACGGCCCACACCAGGTTCTGGTGCATCTTGCGCAGCGTCGCGCGCGACAGCTCGATGGCGCCGACGACGTCGTAGGGGTCGCTCTTCATCAGCACCACCTGGGCGCTTTCCATCGCCACGTCGGTGCCGGCGCCGATGGCGAAGCCGACATCGGCCTGCGTGAGGGCCGGGGCATCGTTGATGCCGTCGCCGACCATGGCGACCTTGTGGCCCTGGGCCTGCAGTTCCTTGATCTTCGAGGCCTTCTGTCCCGGCAGCACGTCGGCCAGCACGATGTCGATGCCCAGTTCCTTGCCGATGCGCTCGGCGGTGGCCTGGTTGTCGCCGGTGATCATGGCCACCTTTACGCCACGCTCCTGCAGCTTGGCGATCGTGGCCTTGGAAGTCGGACGCACCGCGTCGGCGATCGCGATCAGGCCGATCAGGCGGCCGCCGCGTGCCACGTGGACGACCGTGCGGCCGCCGCCTTGCAGCCGGGCCGCCTCAGCCGCCAGTTCCGCTAGGCTGACTCCCTCGGCTTCCATCAGCTTGCGGTTGCCGAGCAGCACGACGTCGTCGCCGATCATGGCGCGCGCGCCCTGGCCGTCGATGTTGGTGAAGGCGGTTGCCGTCTCTGGCGTGTCCGGGCCGGCCTTCTTGAGCACCGCCAGCGCGAGCGGGTGCTCGGAAAACTTTTCCACTGCGGCCGCGGTGGACAGCAGCTGCGCCTCCGTCGTGCCGGGCGCCGGCACCATCTCGACGACGTCCGGCTGGCCCAGCGTCAGCGTGCCGGTCTTGTCGAACACGACCACCGTCAGCTTGGTGGCGTTTTCCAGCGCCGCGGCGTTTTTGAACAGGATGCCGTTCATCGCGCCGAGGCCGGTGCCGACCATGATCGCCATCGGCGTCGCCAGGCCGAGCGCGTCCGGGCAGGCGATGACGAAGACAGTGATGGTGAGCGTGAGGGCGAACAGCAGCGGCTGACCAAGGACCCAGAACCACACCGCAAAGGTCGTCAGGCCGACAAGGATGGCGATGAGGACCAACCACTGCGACGCCTGGTCGGCAAGCAACTGGCCCGGCGCCTTCGAGTTCTGCGCCTCCTGGACCAGCTTGACGATCTGCGCGAGCGCGGTGTCGGCGCCGACCTTGGTGGCCTGGTAGCGGAAGCTGCCGCTCTTGTTGATGGTCGCACCGATCACGGCGTCGCCGACCACCTTCTTTACCGGCATCGATTCGCCGGTGAGCATCGATTCGTCGACCTGCGATGCACCCTCGGTGATCTTGCCGTCCACCGGGATCTTGTCGCCCGGCTTGATGACCACGGTCTCGCCGACCAGCACCTCGGAAGTCGGCACCTTGGTCTCGATACCGTTGCGCAGCAAGGTGGCCATCGGCGGCGCCAGGTCCATCAGCGCGCGGATGGCGTCCGAGGCGCCGGCGCGTGCACGCATCTCCAGCCAGTGGCCGAGAAGGATGAACACCAGCAGCACGGACGCTGCTTCGTAGAACACCTCGCCTTCGTAGAAGAACGTGGCGCCGAGGCTGAAGACATAGCCGGTGCCGACGGACAGCACCACTAGCGTGGCCATGTTGGCGACCTTGTTGCGCGCCGCGCGCCAGCCGGCGACGAAGAACGGCCAGCCGGGATAGGCGATGGCGCCGGTCGCGACGATGAACAGGAAGAGGTTGCGATCCATCCCGAACGGCGTTGCGAAGTCGCCGAACATCTTGCCCATCGGCGAGTAGAGGAACACCGGGATTGCGAACAGCAGCGCAACCAGGAAGCGGTTGCGCATGTCGTTGGCCATGTCCTGCATCGACATGCCGGGCGCATGGCCCATGTCGTGCATCATGTCGCTCATCTGGTGCGCACCTTCACCGCCGTGGCCGGCATGCGCCGCGTGTTCCGCTTGTGGCGCGGCCGGCGGAGTCTTCGCGTTGACGGAGGCTGCGACGGCCGCTGTTGCGGCGGCATGCGCGCCGTGATCGTGAACCGCATGCCCGCCATGGGCGCCGTGAACGGCGTGGTCTGCGTGGCCAGCGTGTCCGTGCTCCTCGGAATGCCCCTCGGGTGGGCAGACGTGCGTGGGCAGCATCTCGCCGCGGCAGTGGTAGCCGCACTCGATGACACGCCGACGGATGTCCTCCAGCGAGATCTTCGTTTCGTCGTAGTGGACGGTGGCGCTCCCGGCCACGTAGTTGACGTCGACGTGGTGCACGCCCGGCAGTCCAGCGATCTGGCGCTGCACGCCGGCGGCGCTGAGGCTGGAGATGAGTTCGCCGACTTCAACGGTGCTTGTTTTCATGGGGCAGTCCTTCGGGATGGGGTGTCAGCGGGCCAGGCGGCCGGCCTCGAGGCAGTCGGGGGAGAACTCAAATACGATCTCGGGGTCGGGTCGCACGAGCTTGTCTTTCCGGCCCGCGTAGTGGAGCCGCGAGAGGATGTCGCGCATCAGGTTCAGACGTGCCAGGCGCTTGTTGTCGGCGCGCACGATTCGCCACGGCGCGGTCGCCGTGTGCGTGCGCACCAGCATGGCGTCGCGTGCAGCGGAGTACGCCTTCCAGTTCTTGACCGCCACCGCGTCGATCGGGCTGGACTTCCACCGCTTGAGCGGATCGCGGCGGCGATCGTCGAGGCGTTTGACCTGTTCGTCCTTGCTGACGTCGAGGTAGTACTTCAGCAGCTTGATGCCCGAGCTGACCAGCATCTCCTCGAACTTCGGCACTGAGTGCATGAACTCTTCGTGCTGCTCCTTGGTGCAGAAGCCCATGACGTGCTCGACGCCGGCACGGTTGTACCAACTGCGATTGAACAGAACGAGTTCCTCGGCCACGGGCAGGTGCGGCACGTAGCGCTGGAAGTACCAGCCGCTGCGTTCGCGATCGGACGGTTTACCCAGTGCCACGACGCGGGTCTCGCGCGGGCTGAGGTACTCGACGATGCGCTTGATGCTGCCGTCCTTGCCGGCTGCGTCGCGGCCTTCGAGAACGACCAGGATCCGGTCCTGGCAGCGGATGAAGTGGCGTTGCAGCTTCACCAACTCGACCTGAAGCACGTGCAGTTGCGCCTCGTACTCCTCCCTCGACAGGGATGGGTCCGAGGGTGCCGTGGCGTCGGACGTTGGTGCGGTTGCTCTGCCCGCGCCGTTAGCGCTGGTGCCGATCTTGGCGTGCTTGTCTTGCTTCTTGTGCTTCTTGGACATGATGGGGCTTTCAAATGCCTGGATCCGCGCCGATCAGCAGCGCGGCCTCGGAGAGGAAGCGGTGCGGCGGCACGGTCAAGTTGGTCGGCGCCGGTACGTTCTTGAACACGCGACCGGCGAGGTCGAACTTCGACCCGTGACAGGGCCAGTGGAAGCCGCCGGGCCACTGCGCGCCGATGTCGGGGCTGCCGGGAATGGGACGGAAACTCGGAACGCAGCCCAGGTGGGTGCACACAGCCTCGATCACTGCCAGGTCGGGCCGGGTCGAGCGCAGCGCGTTGCGTGCGGCTTCGGGTTGCTCCGACCGCCGCGACCGTGGGTCGGCGAGCAGGGCGCCGAGCCAGAGCCGGCGGTCCGCATCGTCTGGCGAACCGGCAGGGTGGACGGAGTTCGTCACGATAGTTTTCAGCAAGGCTGTACTACGTTGTGGACCACGACGCGGGTTCGGTTGGCTTTCTCGCACGCGAACGCTGACCTCAGGCAGCCGAGGCGCGGCCGCCCAGGGCGGGCACGAAGCGAGGCGTGCGCGCGGCGTAGGCGTCGAACTCGGCGCCGAAACGCTCGCGCATCTCTCGTTCCTCCGTCACGGCAAGGCGCCCGTACATCGCCACCAGGATCGGGAACATCACCAGCGTCAAAAGCGTGGGCCACTGGAGCAGGAAGCCGAGCAGGATCATCACGAAGGCGACGTACTGCGGGTGGCGGATTCGCCCATAGGGCCCGGTCGTCGCCAGCCGGTTGGCGCGCTGGGCGTGGTACAGCACGTTCCAGGCCGCGGACAGCAGGTAGAAGCCGAGGCCGAGGAAGACGTAGCTGGCGATGTGCAGCACCCCGAAGTGCGGGTCGCCCTTTTCGCCGAGAAGTGTTGACCAGAGGTGTCCGCTGTTGTGCGACATGAGGTCGAGGGTGGGGTACTTCGTCTGCAGCCAGCCCGACATCAGGTAGATCGTGAGCGGGAAGCCGTACATCTCGACGAACAACGCGACCACGAAAGCTGCGAAGGCCCCGAAGGTGCGCCAGTCGCGGCCGGTCTGCGGCTTGAAGAAGCTGAAGGCGAACATCAGGAAGATGGCCGAATTGAGGATGACCAGCATCCACAGTCCGTAGCCCGGTTGGTCGTGACTCATCTGCAGATCCCCTCAGTGGTGGTGGTGCGGCTTCCGTGAACGCCCTTCGGACGCTTCCGGATCGGCAGCGCGGTCGTCCGAAGGCTCCCTGTCATCGTGTGCACCACCGTGACCGTGGCTGTGGCCACGGTGCATGAAGATGTGCAGGAACGGTGACGCAGCCAGCAGCAGGTAGGGCAATGCGCCCAGGGTGTGTGCGCGGTGTTCGGTCAGCAGGAAGAACAGGGCAATCGCTGCAAACACCAGCAGTCCGATGGCATATCGGCTGCGCCAGAAACCGCGGGCTCGGCGGTTTGGCTCGTCGTGGTCATGATCCATGGAAGGACTCCTGTGCGGCTCTCGATTCGGCCCGGTGAATCGAAGGGTTCGACCGGTGCTTTCGGGCGCGTACGAGGTTCACTTGCCCGGAGCCGCAGGTGACATGGGCATGCGGTCCATCATCATCTGCATCATCGACTGCATCATGTCCATGCGCTTCTCCATCATCTGCTGGCGCGCGGCAGCGTTGGCTGGCGCCTTCCCGGGCGCCATGCCACCCATCATCGACATGCCTTCCTGCATAAGCTTCATGTGCTCGGCCATGAGGGCCTCGCGCTCCGCCGGAGTCTTTGCACTGGCCATCTTCTCGTGCATCGCCTGCATGGCCTTCATGTGCTTGTCCATCATGGCCATGTCGGGCATGCCGGCCGGCTTGCCGGTGGCCGGCGCAGGCATCGCCGCGGAGGCGGCACCGGCAGGGTGATGGGCCTTGTGCTGGTCGTCCTGCGCGAACGAAGTCGCGGACACAGCAGCGAGAGTCGCGACAACGGCGAGGGTGCGGAAACGGAACATGGAAGCCTCCTGGAAGCGAGAGAACGATCGGTCTACGGGTGGTCGGCCTGGTGGCCGGTCGAGGGTGTGATGCCGCGACTTGCGGTCCGACTTTGCGGTCCGTAGTCGGCTACGGAGTCAACAGGTCGATGCCGCGTTACGGGCCGTCGGCAAGGGACGCGCTGAAGCGTCCGTCGCTGCGGCGAGAGGCCGCGCGCTACAGCGCGAGCCGGGAGAACTGCACCCGCGGAGGGGGTGAGGGCGGTGGAACCGCTGCAAGGGCGGCGCGGACCAGGGCGGCCGGCGCCATGTGCAGGTCGCTGACCTGCCTGTGAGGCGCCGGGACCAGGGCTTGTAGATCAGGCGTGTCGAACTTGGGAAGCTGCTTCAGCAGCGTCTGCGACGAAGCGTCGCAGGACTTCTGGCACGGTGCCTTGTCAGGGTGTTCGCCGTGCTGCGCTTGATCCGCGTCGTGGGGTTGCAAAGCAGCGGGCACCGGATGGTCTGCCTGCGAACCCCCCGCGCCGGCATGCGCCAATTCGCCGCGCGGTTCCGTCAGACAGGCGTTCGCCACTCCCGACAGCAGCGCGAACACCCACACAAGCAACATCGTGAGGGCGATGCTGCGCTTGTGGTGGCGGCTGGCGGTCAGGGTCATGTTTATGCGGTTACGTGCGCAGATTCACAGAATCCACCGCGCAAGTCTCGCCGGACATTGCATCGAAAAGGTTGATCGTCGTCAAACCAGCTCTGGGGTCAACTACGGAATCCGGACATACCATTCCGCCATGAAAAAATGGGTGGTAGCAGGCCCCCCGTCACTGGAGACACCCTCTCCCTTGACCATTGGACGCCTTGCCAAGGCAGCCGGGGTGGGCGTGGAGACGGTGCGCTACTACCAGTCTCGCGGACTGCTGCGCGTGCCGGCGGCGAACGGTGGCTTTCGCGTCTATCCCGCTGCGACGATCGACCGAATCGCGTTCATCAAGCGCGCGCAGACGCTCGGTTTCACGCTGGACGAGGTGCGTACCCTGCTGGACCTGGAAGACGGCCGCAACCGTCGGGCCATTCAGTCGGTCACCCAGGCGCGGCTGGGCCAGATCGAGGACAAGCTTGCGGACCTGCATCGAATGCGCGGGGCGCTGTCCGAGTTGCTGCATCGCTGCAAGCAAACCGGGCCCATGCAGGCCTGCCCGATCATCGAAACTCTGGCCGGTGCGAGGCCTCCCGTCTGATGGGGCGTGACCCGGACGGGTAGTCCATCCGTCAAAGTCGCTTGGCGCGCGCCAAAGGTACGCCCGACACATTCACCACCGACGCAAAGGGCGTCGCCGCAGTCAGTCGCTGCGCGCCCAGGCCGACTGTCGCTTGGCGCATCGGAACGCCCGACAACTCCACCTCGGCAAGGGCGGTCGATGGCGCGTTTCCGCCAAGGCGCTTGGCGACCACCAGCGCGACGCCGATGGCGGCACCTTCCGTTTCGGCGGATGCCGCCGACGCGGAGCCGACCGCCAGAGCGGCGAGCGCCAGCAAGGCTGCGATAGTCCTCATGTCCTTCTCCTTCTTCAAAGTGCGCGCTTTCCCGGGATTGGCAGCGACGTCTTCCCTGGCTTGCTGCAGGGGAGGAGATCACGGTACGCGGCCCTGGCCGACCAGAACCTGACCGATTGATGACGATATCGTCAGGATCGACCGACAGACGCTGCCGGGAGTGGACATCCACTGCACGCGGCTGCGGTGGCGCCAATGGCGATGGCGCTAAGCTTGCAGGCTATGGAACAAGCCGTCTTGCCGATGACCCTTGCCGCACAGCGGGACGCCCTGATCGACCGTTGGAAGGCCGATCCCCATGCGACGTACCGCACCTGGTTCCTGTGGGAAGAGCGCCTGAAGAACTTCCGCTCGATCCGGCGCGGCATCGGGCAGATCGTGCGCGAGATCGAGCGTGGAAGTTTCGGCAACGTCTATCGGGGCTCGGCGCTGGAGACCGTCGTGTCGTCGATCGCTGAGCAGCGGCAGATCTTCAAGGGCGCGGATCACGCGTTCCTGTGGAAGCCCAAGCTGCGCATCCCGGACATCTACGAGAACGCGGACAACCAGCGTGCTTTTGGCCGACTGTTGCACGCCTGCGACTGCTGCGACACCGCCGAGGCGGTGATCGATGCGATCCGCCGGCTTGATGCCCAGCAGGTCAAGGGCCTGGGGCCAGCGGTGGCCAACCTGCTTTACTTCATTCACCCGACACTCGTCGTCCCGTTCAACACCGCGATCGTGCGGGGCTACAACGCGCTGACCGGCAGCAACGTCAAGCTGGGGCGCTGGGACCATTACTTGTCGATGCGCGAAGGGGTCATGCGCTTGAACGCCGACCATCGCTCGCGCTTGTCCAACGACCTTGGCGCGGTCGCCGGCCTGCTGTTCGACGTCGGTTCCGGTCGCTTCGACGCCCCGCCCCGCGAGCGCGACCTGGATGCTGTCCAGGCCTGGCAGGCGGACCTTGCGCGGGTGCGCGAGGAGACGTCCGCACAGCACCGGCAGTGGGCGCTCGAACGCGAGAGCGACACCACACACACCGAGATCCAGGGTTGGCTGCGCGATCTCGGCCTCGGCCTGGGCTTCCAGGTGTGGATCGCGTCGAACGATCGCTCGCGCGACTACCTGGACGGACGACTCGGCGACGGCTGCCTCGAGTGTCTGCCTGTCGCGCTCGATGGCACTGCGGACTCGGTACGCCTGATCGACGTGGTCTGGCTGGAGGTCGGGGGCGGGCGCGTTGCGGCCGCCTTCGAGGTCGAGCATTCGACCTCCATCTACTCAGGCATCGTGCGCATGCTGGACCTGGCGCTTGGCAGCGCGGTGGCGGCGGGCACCACGATGTTCCTGGTTGCGCCCGACAACCGGCGCGACGAGGTGGCGCAGCAGTTGCGGCGCCCGGCATTCTCCCGCGTGTCGGAACTCGGCATCCGCTATCTGCCTTACGGTGAACTGCGCTCGAACCGCGCTGCCATCAGCCGCTTCGGGACGGGTTTGAAGCCGCTCCTGGAGATCTCGCAGACCCTATGACCAAGCACGTCGCCGTCAGTAACCTGCGTAACGCGATCAGCGTGTCGACACCGTTGCCCGCAGGCGCTCCAACGCTTCGGGTCAAGTGCGGCTCTACCTGCGGCCCCACCGTCACCTCTACATCGGATCTGCTCCCTGGACACGATCACAACGCGGTCATGCTGCCTACCCGACTTTCCGCGCGTTGTTGATGCCACAGGGTAACTGCAGCAACGCCCATCATGGGTAAAAAGGGTTCCGAGTATGTCTCTATGAGGGCATGGTCTGGCTCGCACGACGGCATATCGCCATTCGAGCCGTCGCAACAGGCGGCCTTGGGTTTGGTGGCATTTGCGATCGAAGTTGAAGGAATCTGGCAACAGCCGAGATTACTCAACCGTAATGTCGCCGTCGGGCGTTCGTCCGCTGGGGGTTCCTAGAGTGCGTGTCATGCCACTTGGCATGACGTCGAGGGCGCGATGCCCTGCTGCACCACGAGAGGATCGATCATGAAGTCAACCCTGTCCATTCTGACCATCGCAATTGCGGCCGTTGGGGCATCCTTGCCCGCCTTGGCGCGTGATGGCCTGACCCAAGCCACGCAACAGGCACTTGCGTTGAAGGACGGTTCAACGCTGTACGTCTTCAAGGACGGCAAGATGGCCAAGGAGAACCGCTACGGGCTTGCGGTCTACCTGAAGCAAGGTGAGACTCTCGAGTTGGCGGACGGCCGCAAGGTCACGGCGGTCGGCAACGAGGTGGCTCGGCTGGATGGCCTGCTCAACGACGGGCATCGGAACTGAAGCCCGGCGCTCCCGGCTCACCGTCGAGGACCTACCGAGAAACACCCATGAACTCATTTGGCAAGACCGGCGCACTGTTGGCACTCGTGTTTGCCGCGTCCGCGGCGATGGCAGGCCCCGACCACGGCAGCAACCCTGTCGGCGAGCCTGGCATGGCGGCGCAGGCTGTCCGCACTATTGAGGTCGATATGACCGACAACATGCGCTTCACACCGGCCGAGATCTCGGTGCGACAGGGCGAGACGGTTCGCTTCGTCGTGAAGAACTCCGGCGCGGTCAAGCACGAGCTGGTGCTTGGCACGCCCGAGGAACTGAGGGCGCACTACGCGTTGATGTTGAAGACTTCTGGAATGGAACATGCCGACGACAGCATGGTCAGCGTGGCGCCCGGCAAGATCGGAGAGATCGTGTGGCGCTTCACCAAGGCCGGCAATGTGGACTTCGCCTGCCTGCAGCCCGGCCACTACGACGCCGGCATGAAGGGCCTCGTGAAGGTCGCGCAGCCATCCGGCGTCTCCAAGTCTGACAGCCATGGAGCCCACAAGCACTGAGTGACTGTCCTCACAAGCTGGCGGTCGCGCAAGGTACTTGCCGGCGTCCGCGGCGGAATTCTTCTCACATCACTACGGAGCCATCAAATGAAGACTTTCAAGCCCCTCCTTGTCGCCCTGGCCTTTGCCGCCTCGGCGCCGTTCGCGATCAGTGCTCGCGCCCAGGCGATGGACCACAGCAAGATGGGCGGTATGGCCGCCTCGATGACCGAAGGCGAGGTGCGCAAGATCGACAAGGAAGCCAAGAAGATCACCCTTAAGCATGGTGACATCAAGAATCTGGACATGCCCGGCATGACCATGGTTTTCCAGGTAAAGGATGCCTCGCTGCTGGACAAGGTCAAGGCCGGCGACAAGGTCAAGTTTGCCGCCGAGAAGACGGACAGCGCGATCGTCGTCACCGCAATCGAACCCGTGAAGTAAAGACTCAAGCCGTGACGAACTGACCCATCATGCCGGCGTCCTCGTGTTCGAGGATGTGGCAATGGAACATGAGCGGCACCGATGACGCCACCGGCGGCGCCTGCACGGCGACGCTGATGGTCTGCATCGCCTCGACGAGGACGGTATCGCGCAGGCCTTGCTCGTGCGTCGACGGCGGGGTGCCGTCACGCGAGAGCAGTGACATCCGAACGCCATGAACGTGCATCGGGTGGGCCATGCCTGTGGCATTGACGAAGCGCCAGACCTCGGTGGCGCCGGCCGGCATGGCCAGATCGATGCGGCCGATGTCGAATCGTCGACCATTGATGGTGAACGGGCTGCCCATCATCCCGCCGTCAAGGCTGAAGGTTCTGACCGTGGCACCCGGGCCGGCCGAGATGGCCGCTGCGGGTGACAGCCGGGTCGGGGGTGAGGCCATCGCGCCGGGCTGGCTGGGTCGGTCGACGCGCATGGTCAGGGCCGTGACCTCGGTTTCCGACCCTGTGCCCATGCCTGAACCCATTCCCATCCCCATGCCGCCACCGGCCGTGCTGGCCAGCAGGCGCGTCACCTGGCCGGAACGGGCGAGGCCGAAGTTGACCAGCACCTCGGCCCGCTCACCGGGTGCCAGCGTGAGGGCGCTGCGTGGCCACGGGGCGGCGAGCAGGCCCGCTTCGTTGGCGATCTGCAGCAGGGGCGTGGCATCGCTGAGCCGCAGCACCAGGATGCGTGCGTTGCAGCCGTTGAGCAGTCGCAACCGAACCCATTGCTGGGGTGCGCGCCAGGTCGGGCCGAACATGCCGTTGACCAGGAGCCGATCGCCGGCGTATCCGACCAACTGATCGCTGGCCGTCAGCGCGTAGTCGATTCGGCCATCGGCCAGGAGCCGCTTGTCCTGCAGCACCAGCGCCAGGTCATCGACACCCCAGGTGTCGGGCAAGGAGGCAGGTGCCAGAGTGCCGTCATCGACGATCAGCAGCCCGGCCAGGCCGGACACCACCTGTCGTCCGGTGCTTCCGTGGGTGTGGGGATGGAACCAGCAGGTGGATGCCGGATTGGCCACCGTGAAGCTCGCCTCCCAGGTGGCGCCGGGTGCGATGGGCTGGTGCGGGCCACCGTCCATGTCGGGCGGGACCACCAGTCCATGCCAGTGGGCCGTTGTGACTTCGTCCAGGTCGTTGCGAACGCGAATCGTGGTGCGCTCGCCGGTGCGCAATCGCAAGGCGGGGCCCAGCAGCGCGCCGGTATAGCCCAGCGTGGGCGTGTTGACGCCGCTCAGAAGCTGCGAACTGCCACGCCCGACGGTCAACGAGAACTGCCGTCCGCCGCTGCCGTCCACGATGCCGGTGTCCTGCTGCACGATGGGCAAGCTGCGCTCGGCCGCAGCGCCCGCGGCCGGATCGACAAGCGGCGCATTTCCATTCTGGCCCATCATCGACGAGCCATTGCCTCCGCCGCAGCCCGAGAGCTGCGCAAGTGACGCGCCTGCCGCGCCCAGGAGCAGGGTCCGCCTGCGGGCGTCGACCCGCTTGCCTGCCAATGTCAGCGTTGTGTTCATGTCTGCTCCAGAAGGATGGGCTGATCTATGCCGGTAAGCGCGGGCGGTGCAGGGCCTACTTGGGGTAGGCAGCGAAGACCCTGGACTGCCCGTCGGCGCTGATGAGCAGAACGTCGTACGGGTCCTTGCGTCCGGGAACGTCCATGCCAGGTGCCGACGGCGGCATGCCCGGCACGGCCAATCCAAGGGCCTTGGGCCGCTGGGCCAGCAGTCGCTTGACCTCGGCTGCCGGCACGTGGCCTTCGAGCACGTAGCCGGCAACGGTGGCCGTGTGGCAACTGCCAAAGCGATCCGGCAGGCCGAGGCGCTTGCGCGCCGCCGTGGTGTCGTCGACCTCGGTCACCTTGACCGAGAAGCCCGCGGCACGCATGTGCTCAACCCAGGCACCGCAGCAGCCACACGTCGAGCTCTTGAAGACCTGCAACTCCGGCACCGCTGGCGTGGCAACCGTGGGTAGCGCCGACACTGCGGCCACCGCTGAAACATTGAGAAAGAAGTGTCTTCGATTCATGCCGAACTCCGATTGGGTTGGGCCGACGCCGTTGTTGATGGTGGCGCTGGCCAGCGAAAGTCAGTCTTTTGAGTCATGTCGAACACACAAAGTCGGGGCTTCTTCTGCCTGACCATTTGCCGGTGCTCAGTTGCCACTGCGTCGAAACGCGACGCGATGTCATCAAAGCCGGCTGCAGTCGCATGCCCGTGAGCCGGCCTCTCGATGCGCCCACGCGGCTTTGCAGCAACCTGCTTCACAGCAGATGCTCCGGAACCAGCCAACGAAGCGTGGCGCGCCAGAGCAACAGCCAAACGTCCGTCATCGGCTCGCTATCGTGGCGAACAATCAATCCTTGTTCGGACGATAGCCAGCTGAGCGAGTCGCCACCCGCGGCATTGCTTCCATATTCGACGCGAAACGAATGATGCAAATCAATGCCTTCCTCGAAATGATCAGCCAGTTCGGCGGCGAGTTCGCGGCTCTCGATCATCAGCCACGACTCGGTGTTGTGCAGGCGCGAGCGCGGGTCCTGGTTGAGCGAGCCGATCACCACGCGCGTGCGGTCCTGGACAACGAGCTTGGTATGAAGGCTTGCCGGCGATGCGCGGCCCCACCGGTGGCGCCAGCGATGCTGCATCCCGTTCTGCGGCTTGAACTCGTGGAGTTCGACGCCGGCGCTCAACAATTCCGCTCTGCGCCCGGCATAGCCGGCATGCGCGGCAACGGAGTCGGTTGAGGCCAACGAGTTGGTCAGAACGGCCACGCGCACACCGCGCCGGCTCATCTGCGTGAGGTGGGCGATGCCGTGTGCGTCCGGTATGAAATAAGGCGAGGCGATCAGCAGCTCTGACACCGTTTGCGCACCCGCGGGGTCGTCGCCGATATAGCCATGTTCGATTCCCGAGGCGATCCCCGACTTCTCGCCTTCGGGCGCATCAGCCAGAAAGCGCGCCGACGCCCAGACCAGCGGCAGCCAGCCGGCGCGCAGCGCCTCGCGCAGCTCCGTTTCGGCCAGCCAACGACATGGGGCGTTTGCCTGGCAATCGATGGCCAGTTCGCGCAATCCGCGCCGCACGCGTTCGCGCGCGGCAGCTTCGGGTATGGGCGCAAATCGCTCGATGGGAAGCGCTCGATCGCTGTTCCAGTAGCGGTCGAAAGCCTCCGACATTGCGCGCACGGCCGGCCCGACGACGAGCAGATCGATGTCGGTGAAGCCTTCGCCTTCGCTCAAGTCGAAGTACTCGTCGCCGACATTCCGGCTGCCGAAGACCGCTGCCGCGCTGTCGGCAATCCAAGCTTTGTTGTGCATGCGCACGTTCAGGCGCTCAGCGTCGAAGGCGAGTTCCGGCAACCGCACTAGGCCGGAGCTGCCGATCGCGCGGAATGGATTGAACAGACGCACTTCGATATTCGGGTGCGCGGCACGGGCGCGCGCGCCGAACTTGCGCGCGCTCGCGAACAGGTCGTCCAGCAGCACGCGAACGCGGACGCCCCGTTCGGCAGCAACCAGCAAGCGGGACAGAAGCAGTTCGGAACTCGAGTCGTCCCCCACGCTGTAGTACTGCAGATCCAGCGTGCGCTCTGCCAGCTCCGTCAGAGCGCCTCGGGCGACAAGCGCCTCATGCCCCGTAGCGACCACCTTGAAACCCGACTGTCCGTTGCGCACGGCCGCGTCGCGGGCGAAGGCGCGACCCAGGGTGGTCAAGTCTGGATCGGTGATGCTCGACGAGGACGGGCGCTGATGGCCAGGCTCCAGCGACGCACAAGCGCTCAGCATCACGGCCAGGGCGGCCAACGCCCAGTGCACCACACAAGTAAGGCCGCGGCGCCGAGGGAGGGCGAGGCTCTTCATGTGCTGGCCACCGCGTTGACCGCTGCCGCCGCTGGCCCCGCCGATTCGCGCCTCAGCTGCCACTGCTTGACCAGGGCGTACAGTGCCGGGATCACGCCCAGCGTCAGCACGGTCGACGAAATCATGCCGCCGACCATCGGCGCGGCGATGCGGCTCATCACCTCCGAGCCGGTACCGGTGCCCCACATGATCGGCAGCAGGCCAGCCATGATGGCCACCACGGTCATCATCTTGGGTCGCACACGTTCGACAGCGCCTTCCATCACCGCGGTGTAGAGGTCGGCTGGCCCGGCCAGGCGGCCTTCATGGCGGCAGCGTTGCTGGGCTTCCTCCCAGGCATGGTCGAGGTAGATCAGCATCACCACACCCGTCTCCGCCGCGACCCCGGCCAGCGCGATGAATCCGACGGCCACTGCCACCGACAGGTTGTAGTCGAGCCACCACATCAGCCACACACCACCCACCAGCGCAAATGGCACCGACAGCATCACGATGAAGGTCTCGGGGAGCCGTCGGAAATTCAGGTAAAGCAACAGGAAGATCAACAGCAGCGTGACCGGCACGACGATCTTCATCTTCTCGATGGCACGCTCCATGGCCTCGAACTGGCCGCTCCAGGTGATGTAGTAGCCGGCCGGGAACTTCACCTGCTCGGCCACCGCCTTGCGCGCGTCGGCGACATAGCTGCCGATGTCACGGCCTCGGATGTCGACAAATATGTACGCCGACAGCAGCGCGTTTTCGGTGCGGATGCCGGGTGTGCCGCGTGCCACCACCACCTTGGCCACCTGGCCAAGCGGCACCATGGCGCCGCCCATGATGGGCACCAGCACCTCGCGCTCGATCTGTTCGGGGCTGCTGCGCAGTTCGCGTGGGTAGCGCACGGTGACGCCGAAGCGCTCGCGGCCCTCCACGGTGGTGGTGACCATCTCGCCACCCAAGCCCGTGCCGATGACGTCCAGCAGTTCGCCCACCGAAAGGCCGTAGCGCGCCAGCGCCACGCGGTCGGGCTCGATGTTGAGGTAGCTGGCGCCCGTGAGCCGTTCGGCGAAGGCGGATGTCGTGCCCGGCACCGTCTTCACCACGGCCTCGATCTCCCGGGCCAGCTTCTCCATTTCGCCCAGGTCCTTGCCGAAGACCTTGATCCCGATCGGCGTGCGGATGCCGGTCGACAGCATGTCGATGCGCGCCTTGATCGGCATCGTCCAGGCGTTGGACACCCCTGGGAACTGCAGCGCCTTGTCCATCTCAGTGATCAGCTTGTCGGTGGTCATGCCGGCCCGCCATTGGTCCTGTGGTTTCAGGTTGATGACAGTCTCGAACATCTCGATGGGGGCAGGATCAGTGGCCGTGCTGGCGCGGCCGGCCTTGCCGTACACCGAACTGACCTCGGGGAAGCTCTTGATGATCTTGTCCTGCGTCTGAAGCACCTCGGCAGCCTTGGTGATGGACATGCCCGGCAGCGAGGCCGGCATGTACAGCAGCGTGCCTTCGTTGAGGGTCGGCATGAACTCGCTGCCGAGCCTGGACGCCGGGTAGTACGACAGCCCCAGCGAGATCAATGCCAGCACGATGGTCAGCTTCTTCCAGCGCATGACGGCCTCGATGATTGGCCTATAGACCCAGATCAGGAAGCGGTTCACCGGGTTCCTGGCCTCCGGCATGATCCGGCCGCGAATGAACAGCATCATCAGCACCGGCACCAGCGTCACCGACAGCAGCGCCGAGCCGGCCATCGCGAAGGTCTTGGTGTAGGCCAGCGGCGAGAACAGCCGCCCCTCCTGGGACTCCAGCGTGAACACCGGCAGGAAGGACACGGTGATGATCAGCAGCGAGAAGAACAGGGCGGGGCCCACCTCCTGGCAGGCCTCGATCATCGCGTCGGCCCGGTCACGCAGGCCGTGAACGGGTTTCAGGCGATCCAGGCGCTCCAGGTGCTTGTGGGCGTTCTCGATCATCACGATGGCGGCGTCGACCATCGCCCCGATCGCGATCGCGATGCCGCCCAGGCTCATCAGGTTGGAGTTCATGCCCAGCAGCCGCATGGCGATAAAGGCCATCAGGATGCCCACCGGCAGCATCAGGATGGCGACCAGCGCGCTGCGCACGTGCATCAGGAAGACGACACAGACCAGCGCGACGATGATGGATTCCTCCAGCAGCGTTCGTTTGAGGGTCTCGATGGCACGATTGATGAGCTCGGAGCGGTCGTACACCGTCTGTACCGTGACCCCTGCAGGCAATCCGGGCCCGATTTCAGCGATCTTTTCCTTCAGGTTGGCGATCACTTCGAGGGCGTTTTGCCCGTAGCGCGCCATGGCGATGCCAGAGACCACTTCGCCTTCTCCATTGAGTTCGGTCAGGCCGCGTCGTTCATCGGGCACCAGTTCGACACGCCCAATGTCACGCACCAGCACGGGGGTGCCTTTGTCTGACTTCAGGACAAGCTGGGCGATGTCTGCCACGCCGCGCAGGTAGCCCCTGCCGCGTACCATGTACTCGGTTTCTGCCATCTCGATGGCCCGCCCGCCCACATCGCGGTTGGAGTCCCGGATCACCTGCGACACCTTGGCCAGCGGAATGCCATACGCGCGCAGCTTTACAGGATCAACCGTCACTTGGTAGGTTTGCACAAAGCCACCAATGGAGGCCACCTCGGCCACGCCATGCGCCTTGCTCAACTGGTAGCGCACATACCAGTCCTGCACGCTGCGCAATTCGGCCAGCGTCTTGTCGCGAGCCAGCAGGGCGTACTGGTAGACCCAGCCGACGCCGGTGGCGTCCGGACCAATCTGCGGCGAGACGCCCTTGGGCATGCGCGCGGCGGCAAAGTTCAAATACTCCAGCACCAGCGAACGCGCCCAGTAGATGTCGGTGCCGTCCTCGAAGATCGGAAGAGCGTCGT
>ERZ650309.631-NODE-631-length-17212-cov-8.253832_pt1 | contig 17212 bp, 10 predicted proteins | sample MGYA00376245_ERZ650309 | MGnify/ENA primary metagenome ERZ650309 (study PRJEB26733, sample SAMN07839294) | wastewater metagenome | biome: urban; feature: wastewater treatment plant; material: waste water | place: USA: North Carolina | collected 2016-04-26 ...
CCGCCTGGATGCGCTTGTTCTGGCCCTTGAAAAGGTGGAGCACTTCCAGATACCGCTGCAGCTGGGTGCCCGGCCTCTGTTGGAGGGAGTCAACGGTGTCCAGGCTAAGTTCCCTACGAATCAGCCACGCTTGCACAAGGCGGCCGGCAATCTCGGATTTGCTACCGCTGTGCGGAACGCCCGTCACCCGAACTGCAACCTGCAAGTCGCGTCTAGAGAAGCGGCTCAAGCTCGCTACTGTCTCCCGCTCGGGATCAACCCCAAGCACACTACCCGCCGGCACTAGGAGCGCACCCGGGCTCGCGCGAAACTCGTCCAGAGTCTGCTCAAACGGCGCTCGGTCGGTGGCGTCTATGGCATCTACCGCTCTGTGGACTTGCGCCAAGTCAGGGGCCGAAACCGCTTGGGAACCTCGCACCGCCCACACAACCCCGGCGGCATCCGTAATGATACGCCAGTCCCGGTGGTTTGGATGCGCTGCGGGCTGCACCTCCCAGCCCGGCCCCTCGACAACCGTTGCCTTTTCCTTAGGGACGATATGCCAGCCTTGCCCAGGCGGGCGGACGTCCCAGCCGTAAAAGAAGCTGCCGGCGCGGCTCTCGCCCCCAATGTCCCAGACGGAATCCTTGGGCAGCATCGTTTGCCCCGAGATGGCTGGTTTTAGATCGCTACGTAGTTTTACTTGCCGTCGGGCAGTCGGTGCGTACATCGCCGCTTGGGCCTCATCGGCAATCTGGGTCAGCCGGTCGGCATTTTCGCGGAACCATCGCCGAATTGGAAGGCGGCCACTTCCTGACTTGACTTCCGAGTAACCCGCCTGCCCCGGCTCGTGGCTCTGAGCGAGGGTCTTCTGGCTCAACACGCATAGGTAAAACAAACGGGCTTCTTGGGCAAGGCCCTTGCCAGGCGACCCTCCCACGATGGTAGACCCGAGCCGCCGATAGTGCTCATTATGTAAATTGCGTTGGGAAAATAACTAAATTCTTCAACTCAGAGGTGACTAAGGCTACACCGCTGGGGGACCTACAGGCGAGGCCCTTTCTGGAAAGCTGGACTTTGGGGGGGGAGAGTCTAGGCGAACCAGGTCGCCGGAATGGGATCGACGCCGTCTTGATCGCTTCCACCCTCGGGGTCCGTGGGGTTGGGTGGTGCTCGGGCCGGCGACTCAGCAGGGGCTTTGGCGGCAAGCCCAAATGCGCAAGAATCTTGTGCGCCGTTTTCTCCTCGGTGATTAGCGCGCACAGTTGCCTTCGGCCGCCGCAACGTTCGCATGCAAGCACGTCGATGGCGAAGGTGCGCCTCAGCAAGGTGGCCCAGTCCAGGCGGTGACCGGCGCGCGCGGGTAAGGTTTTGCCCTGCGGGGTCGGCGACGCGGGCGGCGATGGCTCCTGCGGGCCACCATTGGGAACGTGCTCCGCCGAGGAAGGAGTGCCGGGGACGACCCGGGCGCGGTGCTTGCTATGGGGGGCGAAAACGCCGTGGAAGCGAACCAGATGAGCTCTGGGCGGGGGGGACCCAGGCGGCGATTCGGCCGAGAAACTCCATCGGCGAGAGCCGCAGGAGCCTGGGAGCCCCCGGCGCGACGTGCTTGACGTGGTACAGGATCTGACCGTCCGGAGCCAAGGACAGTCGCCCCAGGGCCAAAGCGGGGCGCGCGCAGTAGCGGGCCAGTCGTTCCAGTGCGTCCCCTTCGAGCTCAAGGACGGAAACCCCGGCGTGTAGCGAGAATCCCTCGGCCAAGACGCACAGGCCCCGCGGCGGATCGTCCACGGGCCGAGCCGCACCGGTTTGCAGCGCCTGGATCAGCCGCTGCATCCACGGCTGTAAAGCGGGGAACTCAGGTTCCTCGGCGAGCTTGCGTAGCAGCCGGGGAACGATCTGGCGCAAAAGCTTCTCCAGAACGCCTGGGGTAGGTGGGGCGAGCGCGTGAAACTGCATCGCCCCGTTGGCATCCTCGAAGAACACCCCGTCGGGTACGAGCGTATGGAAGTGCAGGTTCAAATTCAGGGCAGATCCAAATCTCTGGATGCAAGTGACGGCTCCGCAGAGCGGTTTGGAGATTCCCTGTCGCCGAGTGCAGCGTCGCTGCCACGCAAAGAGTGCGCGCAGAAACAACGTGAGTGTCAGACCAATCAGCTTGGGCCGCCACGCGAGCAGAAAGCGGAGCTGCATCGGCAGCGTCAAGACCCACTGCCGAACTGCAGCGGCGGGAAACACACGGTCTCGAAGGAGTGCCGCAGAGTCGGCCATCCGTCGCCCAGCGCATGATGGACAGAGACCCCGATTCTTGCAGGAAAAAGCCACCAGCAGCTCATCGTGGCAAGTCGTACAACGAACTCGGGCGAAGCCATGGCAGAGCAGCCCGCAGCGCAGGTAGCGCTCAAACTCGGCGCGAACAAAGGGGGGCAGCTCGCCGCTGGGATAGCGCTCCTGCGCTTCGACGAGGAAGGTGGCCAGATTTTCGCGGACGATGCGATGGAGCAGAGTCTTTTCGGGCTCGCGACGCTGGTAGCGGACCCCAGAACGGACCGGCGAGCTGAACCCCGAGGGCTGTTCTGCGGAGCAAGGGCGCACCAGGCTCCGCCAAGCAGGGCAGGTGCCAGACTCCCACCGAGATACTCCGCGTCAGCAACGTGAAATCCTGGCGAGCTGTGGTCGTCCGACCTACCGGATGCTGTCCGTGTCTCGGACGCCCCACCGTGGTCTACCCCTCGTACGGACGCGAGGAGGGGCAGGCTGTTTGGAGAACGTTCGGATTGCCAGTCAATGCACTTTGTGCGACGGCAACGTACCTGAACGAGGTGTATTTTCTCGATCCGTACCCCTCGCGCCCTCGTTGTAACGTCGACTCACTTGCGAATTTTTCTGTAACGTGCTTTACCTTCCGAATCGTGGCGCTGGCGGCTGAGGCCTGTGTTAGCAGACAGATCAGCCAGCGCAGCGATGGGCCAAATCGCTAACGACGTCTAACCAGTCGGTACGACCAATCAGCTTCTGACTTGCGGGGCGCCCTTCCACAGACGTAGTCTGCGGGCGGATGGTAGCCATAGCCTGCCGGAGCCTGCACGGATGAACGACGAGATACAGACGGTCCAAGGGAGCACAGACACCATGGTCTGCAGGCTGACGTTCGGCAGTTCAGTAGGCCTATGGAGGCACCGATGAGCAACCAGCCATCGCTCGGCCTGCCCGTCTCTCTCTCCGAGCTCGAGTCCCACATCTGGGAGGCCGCGAACATCCTGCGCGGCAGTCCCGTCGACCGCACCGACTGGAAGTCGTTCATCCTGCCCCTGCTGTTTTTCAAGCGCATCTGCGATGTCTGGGACGAAGAGCACGCGGCGATGCTGGCCGAGTATGGCAAGGACTTCGCCGACGAGCATCGCTTTGCTGTGCCAGAAGGCTGTCACTGGAACGTGGTGCGCGCGACGACGCGGCATGTCGGCGCAGAGCTTTCCCATGCCATGCGCGGCATCGAGGCAGCGAACATCAAGCACCTGCACGGTGTCTTTGGCGACGCGCAGTGGACCAACAAGGATCGGCTGCCGGATGAGCTGCTGAAGGACTTGGTCGAACACTTCTCGGCGCTGCCCTTGGGCAACGCGCGCGTCGCGTCCGACGTAATCGGTGATGCCTACGAGTACCTGATTAAGCAGTTCGCCGATGCGACGAACAAAAAGGCGGGCGAGTTCTATACCCCGCGCAGCGTCGTGCGCCTGATGGTCGACATCCTGGACCCGCAAGAGGGCGAGACCATCTACGACCCCGCTTGCGGAACGGGCGGGATGCTGCTGGCGGCGGTCGCGCACGTTCGCGATCGAGGCGGCGACCCGCGCACGTTCTTCGGCAAGCTGCACGGCCAAGAAAAGAACCTGACCACCGCCGCCGTGGCCCGCATGAACCTGTTCCTGCATGGCATCGAGGACTTTGTCGTCGAGCGCGGCGACACCCTGCGCAATCCGGTGTTCACCGATGCCAGCGGCGCACTGAAGACTTTCGATGTCGTGCTGGCCAATCCTCCCTTTTCGCTGGAGCAGTGGGGCCGCGAGCTGTGGGAGTCCGATCCCTGGGGCCGCGCTTTCGCGGGAGTGCCCACCGATAGCAACGGTGACATGGCGTGGGTGCAGCACATGGTCAAGTCGATGGCACCGCGCACGGGCCGGATGGGCGTCGTGCTGCCGCAGGGCGCGCTGTTCCGCGGCGGTATCGAGGCGCAGATTCGCCAGCACCTGCTAGAGCACGATCTGGTCGAAGCGGTCATCGGTCTGGCGCCCAACCTGTTTTACGGCACGGGCCTGGCCGCCTGCGTCCTGGTCCTGCGCAGCAAAAAGCCCAAGGCGCATCAGGGCAAGGTGCTGATCGTCGATACCTCGTCGGTGTTTCGCCGCGGACGGGCGCAGAACTTTCTGGACCCGCAGCACACCACGCAGATCCTGGAATGGGTGCAGGGCTTCGCCGATGTCGAAGATCGCGCCCGCGTGGTCAGCCTGAAAGAGATCGAAAAAGAGGGCTTTACGCTGAACATCTCGCGCTATGTGCTGCCACCGATTGGCGCCGACATTCCGCCGCTTCCCGACGCGGTGGCCGCGTTCAAAGAATCGCTTCAGAAGTGCCGCGAAGCCGAGGACAACCTGCGGCGTGTGATGCAGGAAGGCGGCTGGCTGTCATGAGCAATCGAATGACCCAGCAGGAGCTGGAATCCTATCTGTGGGGCGCAGCGATCATTCTGCGCGGCCTGGTCGATGCCGGGGACTACAAGCAGTTTGTGTTTCCGCTGCTGTTCTACAAGCGCTTGTCCGATGTCTGGGATGAAGACTACGCCGTGGCGCTGGCCGAATCGAAGCGCGACGCCGCGTATGCGCTGGCCACCGCCAACGACCGCTTTGTGATTCCCGACGGTTCGCACTGGAAGGATGTGCGCGCCGTGGCGAAGGACGTCGGGCGCTCGCTTCAGTCCGCGCTTCGCGCCATCGAATCGGCGAACGCGGGTCGGCTGGATGGCATCTTTGGTGATGCGCAGTGGACCAACAAAGAACGACTCCCCGATGTCACGCTGAAGAACCTGATCGAGCACTTTTCGAAACACGAGCTATCGCTGGCCAACGTCCCCGAGGATGAGCTGGGCAACGGCTACGAGTTCCTGATCAAGAAGTTTGCCGACGACAGCGGCCATACCGCGCAGGAGTTCTATACCAACCGCACCGTGGTTCACCTGATGGTGCAGCTTCTGGACCCCAAGCCGGGCGAGAGCATCTACGATCCGACCTGCGGAACCGGCGGCATGCTGATCTCGGCGCTGGCTGAAGTGAAGCGGAAAGGTGGTGAGCACCGCACGCTTCAGCTCTTCGGGCAGGAACGGAACCACATGACCGCTTCGATCGCGCGGATGAACTTGGTGCTGCACGGCGTCGAGGATTCCGAGATCGCACGCGGCGATACGCTGGCCGATCCGGCGTTTGTGAAGAGTGATCAGCTACGGACCTTCGATGTCGTGCTGGCCAATCCGCCGTACTCGATCAAGCAGTGGAATCGCGAAGGGTGGATGACCGATCCGTGGGGCCGCAACTTCCTGGGCACCCCGCCGCAGGGCCGCGCCGACTACGCCTTTTTCCAGCACATCCTGAAGAGCATGGATGCGAAGACGGGGCGCTGCGCCATCCTGTTTCCGCACGGTGTGCTGTTTCGCAAAGAGGAGTCCGATCTTCGGCGCAAGCTGGTCGAGGCGGACTTGATCGACTGCGTGCTGGGGCTGGGTCCGAACCTGTTTTACAACTCGCCGATGGAAGCGTGCGTCGTCTTCTGCCGGTCGAAAAAGCAGCCAAAGCGGCGCGGCAAAGTCCTGCTGATTGACGCCGTGAACGAGGTCGCCCGCGAACGAGCGGTCAGCTTCCTAAAGCCCGAACATCAAGCGCGCATCGAAGCCGCGTATGCCGCCTACACCGACGAGCCGGGGTTTGCCAAGGTCGCGACAACCGATGAGATCGCAGCACAAGGATTCAGCCTCTCGATTCCCTTGTATGTGAAGCGGACGAGTGCTGGATCTTCCACAAAGGAAGGCGATGCTCCCGTCACGCTGCGCGAAGCCTGGGATGCCTGGGAGTCTTCCGGTCGCACATTCTGGACGCAGATGGATGAAGTGGTCGATATGCTCGATGGGCTGGTCGGAAACGAAGCGGAGGTGAGCCGTGGCTAACCTCAAACCGGGCTGGCGGCGGGTGAAGTTTGGTCAGCTTGCAGAGTGCGTGAACGACCGCGTAGATGATCCATCGAAAGCAGGGGTCGATCGATACGTCGGACTGGAACATCTTGATCCAGCGAGCCTGACCATCCGACGCTGGGGGACTCCCGATGAAGTCGAATCCACCAAGCTGCGATTCCGACCGGGAGACATCATTTTCGGCAAGCGACGCGCCTATCAGCGGAAACTCGCAGTCGCGGACTTCGACGGAATTTGTTCCGCGCACGCGATGGTTTTGCGCGCGAAGTCTGATGCGGTGCTGCCGGAGTTCCTTCCATTCCTGATGCAGAGTGACTTGTTCATGGAACGGGCGGTCGCCATCTCTGTTGGCTCACTCTCGCCGACAATCAACTGGAAGACCCTCGCTGAGGAGGAGTTCGCGCTGCCGCCGATGGAGGAGCAGAGGCGGATTGCGACACTGTTAACGGCCAGCGTAGCGACGCTCGATCTCTATCAGGCAGTCGAGACTCGAGGCGGCCTCGCCATCCAGTCGTTGATAGATGATCACGCAAACGATGCGCTGCAGCACTTCACCGATGTGCGACAGCTCGTCGAGAACGGCGTGATTGAGCCACCTCAAGATGGCAACCACGGAGCCCGTCATCCGAAAGCATCGGACTACACCGACTCGGGCGTTCCGTTTTTGATGGCCTCGGACATTCGCTCCGGAAAAGTCGATTTGACGGGCTGCAAGTTCATATCGTGCGCTGTGGCGGACGACCTACGGCCAGCATTCCGCGCCATGACAGGCGATGTGCTTCTCACTCACAAGGGCACGGTTGGCGAAGTTGCGTTGCTCTCAGCGCTGCGGGCACCGTACGCGATGCTGACGCCCCAGGTGACCTATTACAGGGTTATCGATCGGCAGCGGCTGCTGCCCGAGTACCTTTGCATTGCACTACAGACTGCTGCTGTGCGTCAGCAGCTCTGGTCGCTTGGGCGACAATCGACGCGAGCATTTGTTAGCATCACAACACAATTGCGCCTCAGATTACCTATCGTCCCCCTTTCTGAACAGCGGGTACTGGTCGATTCTGTTTTTCGACTGAGCTGTTCTCTTGATGCTGTTCGGTTGCGGCGTTCTGACTGTCGGAACCTGATTCAGTCTGCGATGGCATGGAGGACTTAATGACCTTCACCGAAGCCTCCACCGTCGAAAATCTAGTCCGTGACCTACTCTGCGGCGGTGTCACTCGGTACACCGCGGTGGGGCCGGGATTGGCGCGACGTTCGGGGAAAATTTCTGGGCTGGGATGGCACTACCTTGCCCCGCAAGACATTCCTCGCGCGCCGCATGAGGTGTTTGTCGAGCCCTGGCTGCAGGAAGCACTGCTGCGCCTAAATCCCGAGATTGCCGCGCTGCCGGATCGTGCCGATGAAGTGATGTACAAGCTGCGGGCGGCGGTGTTGTCGGTGCGGTCGGACGGACTCCTGAAGGCCAATGAGGAACTGACCGCCTGGATGCGCGGCGACCGTTCGATGCCGTTTGGGGAGAACAACCAACACACGACGGTGCGGCTGATCGACTTTGACAACATCCAGAACAATCACTTTGTCGTCACCAACCAATTCACGTTTCGGGCCGGGGCGGCAGAGCGGCGCGCGGATCTGGTGCTGCTGGTCAATGGGCTGCCGCTGGTCGTCATCGAAGCGAAGACGCCGGTGCGCAAGGCGGTCAGCTGGCTGGATGGCGCGCTTCAGCTTCATGAAGACTACGAAAGGAATGTTCCGGAGCTGTTTGTCGCCAACGTGCTGAACGTCGCCACCGAAGGCAAAGAGCTGATGTACGGCGCGGTTCGGATGCCGGTGAACTTGTGGGGGCCGTGGCGCGGAGAGGACGAAGCGACCCCCGGAACACTCGCCGGGCTGAAGGCGGCGGTGAATGGTCTGCTTCAGCCGCGCGTGCTGCTGGACATCCTGTCGCACTTCACGCTGTTTGCGACCGACAAGAAGAAGCGGCGCATCAAAGTCGTTTGTCGCTACCAGCAGTACGAAGCGGTGAACTTGATCGTACAGCGCGTGGTTGCCGGCAAGCCGCGCAAGGGATTGATCTGGCACTTCCAGGGGTCGGGCAAGTCGCTGCTGATGGTGTTCGCGGCGCAGAAGCTGCGGCTTCAGACGGGGCTGGGAAATCCGACGGTGATCATTGTCGTCGATCGCATTGATCTGGACGCGCAGATCAGCTCGACCTTCCACGCCTCGGACGTTCCGAACTTGGTCAAGGCCGAGACGCGCGAGGACTTGCAGAAGCTGCTCAAGCAGCACTCGCGCAAGATCATCATCACCACGATCTTCAAGTTCGGCGAAATGGATGGCGTCTTAAACGACAGCGCCGGCATCATCGCCCTGGTCGATGAAGCGCATCGCACCCAGGAAGGCGACCTGGGCCGCAAGATGCGAGCCGCGCTCCCCAACGCATTCCTATTTGGTCTAACTGGAACCCCGATCAACCGCCGCGACCGCAATACGTTTTATGCGTTTGGTGCGGAAGAAGACACGCGCGGCTACATGAGCCGCTACGGCTTCGAGGAGTCGATCCGCGACGGCGCCACGCTGCGGCTTCACTTCGAGCCGCGTCTGGTCGAGCTGCGCATCGACAAGGCCGCGATCGATCAAGCGTATCAAGCACTGACCGGCGACCTGTCCGATCTGGACAAGGACAACCTGGCCAAGGCCGCATCCAGAATGGCGGTGCTGGTCAAAGTGCCCGAGCGCGTGCAGAAGATCTGCGCGGACATCGCGCGTCACTATCACGATGCGGTCGCGCCCAACGGCTTCAAGGGAATGGTGGTCACGTTCGATCAAGAGTGCTGTCTGCTGTACAAGGCGGCGCTCGATACGCTGATGCCACCCGAGGCGACCGAGATCATCATTTCCGCGACGGGAAATGATGCACGCTTCAAGCCCTATGCCCGGACCCGAGATGAAGAAGAGAAGATCCTCGATCGCTTCCGCGATCCGGCGGATCCGCTGAAGCTGCTCATCGTGACCGCGAAGCTGCTCACGGGATTCGATGCGCCGATTCTGCAAGCGATGTATCTGGACAAGCCGCTGCGCGATCACACGCTGCTACAAGCCATCTGCCGCACCAATCGCACGTACGGCGACAAGAAGACGCACGGCTTGATTGTCGATTACCTGGGAGTGTTCGACGATGTGGCCAAAGCGCTGGAGTTCGATGAAAAAGGCTTCCGCAGCGTCGTGGGCAACATCGAGGGTCTGAAAGATCAGCTACCCGAAGCCATGCAGAAGTGCCTCGCCTTTTTTCCGGGCGTAGACCGAACCCAGACTGGATATGAAGGTTTGATGGCGGCGCAGGAATGCCTGCCGACCAATGACGTTCGCGATGCGTTTGCCGCGGAATACTCGGTGCTCGGGAAGCTATGGGAAGCCATCTCGCCCGATCCGCTGCTGACGGCATTCGAGCGGGACTATCGCTGGCTGACCCAGGTCTATGTGTCGGTGCAGCCGACCAGCGGAACCGGCAAGCTGATCTGGCACGCGCTCGGCGCCAAGACCATTGAGCTTATCCACCAGAATGTCCATGTGGATGCGATTCACGACGACCTGGACACGCTGATCGTCGATGCCGAGCTGCTGGAAGCGATCATGGGATCGCCCGAACCGAACAAGCGAGCAAAGGCTTTCGAGCTGAAGCTGACCGCGCGCCTGCGCAAGCACATCGGTAACCCGAAGTACCGCCAGCTCTCCGAACGGCTGGAGGCGCTGAAAGAGCGCCACGAGCGCGGCCTGCTGAACAGTGTCGAGTTCCTGAAGCACCTGCTGGAAATCGCGCGCGATCTGGTCGCCACCGAAAAGGAGACGCCCCCGCAAGAGGACGAAGATCGCGGCAAGGCTGCCCTGACCGAGCTGCTACAGCAGGTCAAGAGCGCCAAGACTCCTGTCGTCGTGGAGCGCATCGTAAAGGACATTGACGAGATCGTCCGCCTGGTCCGCTTCCCCGGCTGGCAACACACGGCAGCCGGCGAACGCGAAGTCCGCAAAGCCCTGCGCCAAAGCCTGCTCAAGTACCAGCTGCACAAAGACGCGGATTTGTTTGAGCGGGCGTATGGGTACATCCGGCAGTACTACTGAGGCGCCGATACTCTCTTGCTGCCGAACATTTTGTGTGGGTTCGGAGTTGCTGACGAGAGCAGCTCTCAGCCACTCCTCGTCGAAAATCCTACGTTGACACGATCGCTGTGCAAGACCCCGCTGACGGACTGATATGATGAGACTGTGGCAGTCTCTAATCAGACTCAGGGCGCAGCCTACCTGCAACGCTCTCCACCATCGGCGCAGATCGAGTTCATTCGGAAGACGGCATTCTCGATCTTTCCGAAGCGCCCCTCTGATAGAAATGCTGCAGTTGAGCGGCTCGTGCCGACGTATGCATTTTCGCAGACGGGCGACGTATTGGAGCGACGGGATAGACACCCACTTTGGCACTATGGAGCGCTCGCGCTGTCGTGCTGGGATAAGCTCCTCGTTCATCGACTTGACCCTAAGGTCGTCGAGTATGTACGGACTTACCGGCTGGGCAGTGTCCCCGACGCCGCGCCGTATCTCCTCACGCAACCGTGGCTGATCGAAGTACCGCGCGTTGACAAGGGACATACGCTGTTCGGCGACACGGTGGCCTTGGGGTCTTATTACGTGCCCGAAGCGGACCAGTGGTTTCTTCTGGGCTGGACGCTTGCCAGCGGGATCGTGGGCAACACCGGCGCATTCTGGCCGCAGGACTGGAATGGTGGCCCCTTGGCGCAAATGGACGTCGCGGAAATCGGCGTAGAGTGGCAAGGCGACGGATGGGGGCTGGGGAGCAAGAAGCTGGGCCCCTTGGACAAGGGACAGCTGTGGTTCAATCAGGCCGTACAGTTTGCGACGGTCTTCGCTGTGCTGATGGAAGCGGCGCACTCAGGCCTGCATACTCGCGACGAGCGGAATGGTCCCGCGCCGCCGAAGGAGCGTCGGCCAGGAATCAAGCACCTCGGTTGGACTACTCGGCACGTATATCTCGACCAAAAAACCCTCGCGGAGCCGGCTCCGTTGAAGGAGCCCGAGAAACTCGCCTTGAGTGCAAACTCGGCGGCTTCCGAGTCATCGTGGTCAACTGATGGGAAATCCCTGCAAGATGTAATGGTTCATGAGCACCAACGGCGGCAACGATTCGGCAAGGGACTCAGCCAGTTCCGCTGGATTTGCATCAAAGGCTATCAATCGAAGCGCTGGACCTCGGCGAACCCTGTTCGTGTCGTCGTACGCATGAAGCCGGAGCAGTGACTTTCCGTTTTTGTTCTTGGGGGATCCATGGGGCCGCTGGAGCGAATTGGCGAGCTGCTTTCAAAAGTCCGCACAATTGCTGTCGAGTACTATCGATTGACAGGGAAACCGCTCGGGGTGATTGGCGAGATCGGAGAATATGAAGGCGCCCGGCTGCTTGACCAGTAGGCCCATCGGTGGCCAGCGCCTCGGGGACATCGAACTCGACAAGGCTTGGGATGCGGCCTCTTCATCAGTAAGTTCGGCGGCGTGACCGCGCGATCGTCAGGGGGGTGCGGAGTTGTTACGAGGCCGACGGGTAGAATGAATAGACAAGCTCTCAATTGACCGCCACCTGGTGACGGCGGAATCGGGTCGTTGAGCACTGTCTGAATGCGATCGGTGTACGGAAGGATTGTCATTGGGAGTCCTTCACCCATGGGCAGGCGTTCACAGGATGAAGTCTCTTGACAAGGCAGGCGGTTGGCGAGACCGATGGGAGGGCACGCTGTCTTGTCTGCCTGGTCCGTCAACTTCTTCGTTGGACACGCTCGCCCACCGCTGCTTCCGGAAGGGAATCGACGCACTGGGCTCCATCGCGGTCCAGCAGACAAGACGGCGGGCGCTCGTAGTGGGGCCTCCGATCTGTGTTTGGAAGTGAAGGAGAGGACGGAACCGAGATGAGGGCCGGGAAGTTCGAGCACAGATCGGCGACAGTTTAGAGTACAGTGTTTGCTACTGTCGGGCCGCAACTGTGGGAGTGCCAGCCTACCGCGACCCATCACTAGACGATGGCTAGACCTAGCCGCTCGACTCCTGTCGCGCGACTCCCAATCCGTTCCACCAACCTGTGTTTTTGGCGAAAATCGATCCGATTCCTCCGCCACAGCATCCTCTCCAAAAAGCCAAGAAATCCCGTACATCGACTCCTTGTGTCGGGCCAAGGCGATCTGCGGTGGCTGGGACGAGGCGATCTCGTTCGCTTGCCTGGCGAGCGGCAGCGCGGGACGGTTTGAGCCTGGGAGTCTAGGAAGCGTCCCGACAGCGTCAGGGACTGCGTTCGGAGGGGCGGGCCTACGTTCCTTCCTGGGCGGGTTGCTGGCTGTGGCATTGGCACTTGCCGTCGTAATAAAGGCGCTGCCAAGCCTTATTTCGGCAGAGAGCTTCCGCAAGGTTGATACATCCGACGCTGAAAGCCCGAGCGCAGGCAGTTTGCACAAAGGCTCGATGGTGGGGGGAAGTGGGACTGAGCGCACGGTCTCTACATTGCGCCGGGTGCTCCTGGAAAGCTTGCCCAGTTCGGCCAGCTTCTCTCGGCTGAGACCGGCTTGCTGTCTTCGCTCGCGGAGCAGGAGGCCAAGCCGGACTTGTTTGTGGTGCCGCTCATCGCACACCGCCGCTCGGGCTGATTCGTGTGAGGGGTACTGATGCAGCCACATGCGCTTGCTGGTCGAGGAAATCATGGACGGACAGTTCCCCCGGCTGGCCCGACGTGGTATAGCGCCGGGGCAAGGCTTGCGATGAAGACCACAATCGATCACCTTCCCGAGGACCAGCAGCAGAAACTGCAGGCCATTACGGCTGTGTTCACAAGTCCTGATGTTGCGATTCCTATCGACATGCTCATCCTGTTTGGTTCGCGAGCGCGCGGCGATTGGGTGGACGATCAGGAAACCGGCTACAAGAGTGACTACGATTTGCTGGTTGTCGTCGAGAATGAGAAGCAAGTGAACGATCTTGCGGTGTGGGGCGAGCTGGAACGGAAGGTGCGCGAGATCATCGAAGATACACCGCTCACCTTCATCGTTCACGACATCAAGTTCGTGAACAAAGAGATTCGGATAGGTCAGTACTTCTTCGGCGATATTGCGAACGAAGGAGTGATGCTGTTCGACAGACGACGGTTTTCCCTCGCAAAACCGAAGGCACTGAACGCACAGGAGCGGCTCGCGCTGGCGGAACGGAACTTTGAAAACTGGTACGACAGCGCTGGGAAATTCTGGCGAAGCAGTCGTGATGCGGGAGCGCGGCAGTGGCTCAAGGAAGCGGCATTCCTACTGCATCAGGCGACGGAGCGTTACTATCACGCGGCGATCCTGGTTTTCACGGGATACAAACAGAGAACGCATGACATCGAGCTTCTGGGAGTCCAGGCCGGGGAGCAGCATGCGCTGCTCACGGATGTCCTACCGAAGTCCGACCCCGACGACAAACACCTGTTCGATCTGCTGAAAAAGGCATACATCGACGCGCGTTACTCGATGTCTTATCGCATCACCGCTGACGAGCTGGCAGAGCTGCAAAAGCGAGTCCTTCTGCTCGCAGACAGAGTCCGTTCCGCGTGTCTAGAAAAGATCGCGACGTTCTGCGGAGCAGAGGCGATGCGGAAGGACTTGCCTGTGCCACCGACGCTGGGTGAACCCGTTCTTCAGAATCTCCCCGCTCCTCCAACCGATCCGCAGGAGTTTGGGAAGTGGGCGCAGAGCTTGTCAGAGCTCGCAGAACAGAGAGCGGAGTTGAGGTGGCAGCAGGGGAAGGATGAAGGACGATCAGAAGGCTTTCAGGCGGGTGAAGAGAAGGGGCGCGCGGAAGGTATCCAGATTGGTGAAGAGAGAGGAAAGGCCGAGGGCGAAGAAAAAGGTCTCCGCGACGGAATCTTGATGGTTCTCCGCTCGCGGGGTGTGGCGATTCCTGCGGAGGTAGAGGCGCGGATTCTGGCTTGCAAAGATGTTGCCGTGCTCAGCGCTTGGCTTCAGCGCGCGGTAACGCTCGCAGATGCAGGAGAGCTATCGAGAGCGGTCAACGACAGAGCGGCAGCATCCTAATCACCACAGAGCCAAACCCTCTCAACAGCCAGCCACGCCAGCCATGAAGTGTCTCGATGGCAGGCCGACTCCTTTCATTACATCGGCTGCATCTCTTCTTCCCATGTCCCGTCCTGCCTTCCCTCCGAGTAGTACCCGTCAAATCGCCCCTCCAGCACACTCGTGATCTGCGCTGGCCACCACTTCAAAAGCCCTCGCGGCGTCACGTAGCCAACCTCCTCCAGCATCCTTCCCATTTCCTCCAGCGTCGGCCGCTCGAACGGCTCGGTAGGACTCTCTGCCATATGCGCCCTTTCCATCTTGATCAGCATCATCTCCAGATATCCTCGCGGACTGAGAACTTTTGTCGCCTGAATCGTCCGCAGGAGACCGTGAATCCCTCGCTCTGTGAAGTGCTTCCCTTTGCGCGGAATCCATCCCTGTTCGTTCAGAATCGACGCAACCTGCCGCGCTGTGTGACCCCGCGCTCGCAAGTCCAGAATCCGTGCTCGCACCTCCCGATCCGAGTACGACCGCGTGTTGTGCGGCCTCGGAGAAGTCTGCCGCATTCTCAGGCGCAGGTTGTAAATCAGGCTCTTCGTCCACTCCTTCCCCTGAGGCGGCACAACTCCCCTCTCATTCAGCCGGCGAGCCATCTCGCTGATTCCGATCTCAGTCTCTCCCCACTCCCGAATCTGCACGATGACCTGCTGTTCCTCCTCATCCTCGACGAGAACCTTCATCCGAGGATTGTCCGGCGCCGGAATCGCCCGCTTCCCATAGGGCACCTTCCCAAAGTGATACCCACTCCTTTTGATGTGCCCAATCGCCTCCTTCGTCCGTTCCCCAATCGCCTCCCGTTCCATCTGCGCGAACACCAGCAGGATTCCCACCAGCGCCCGTCCCAGCGACGAGTCCATGCGGATCGACTCCCGAATCGCCACCAGTTCCTTCATCCCGTCTTTGAAGTACCTCTCATACAGCTCGCAGAAGTGCTTGATCGATCTGCTCAACCTGTCGAACTTCAGCACGATCAGAACGTCGGCGGAAGATTGCAGAGTCCGCAGCGCCTCGCCAAGTCCGGGTCGGATGTCCTTCCCTCCCGACATTACGTCCTTGCACATTTTCACAAGCTTGATGCCGTGCATCGAACAGTACATCTCAATCGCCGCCTGCTGCGCTTCCAGAGACATTCCTTCCGCCGCCTGCATGTCCGTCGAGACACGCACGTAACCAACCGCCTTCCGCTGCACTCCTTGCCCACCGTAATGTCCCTCCTGATGGCTGCCTGGTCTGCCACTGGCTCCCGTGTGGACTCTGTTCGCACTCCTCATCGTAGCTCCCTTCGTCATCCAATGTGCGCGTTAGGAGCTAATTGATAATTAGATTAGGCGTCCCTGTCCGGAGACATACCAGGCCGGCATGCGTAGTCACCCCGGTACAAGCGCGCCATGACGGCTATCGGGTACGTTCGCATACGTATACAGGAGCAGGCTACCTTGGGGACGCACAGCGCGACGGGCTGCGCGCCGCCTGCAGGCTCCACGGGAGCACGCGCATCGACCTGAAGGCCGATAAGGAATCGCGGGAGCACGCTCGACCGCCCTGGTCTGCAGGACGTGCTCCAGGTGCTCCGGCGCGGCCGGTCGTGGTTCCGCGGCGCGGCCTGGGGCCGGTCGGCGAGCGGAGGCCGGACCGCCGTCTGGACCCGCCCCGACGGCGTCCGCGGGGGTCCGGACGGCGCGCGGGCGGCTCCGGACGTTCGCGAGGCGGCTCCGGACGTTCGCGAGGCGGCTCCGGACGTTCGTGAGGCGGCTCCGGACGTTCGTGAGGCGGCTCCGGACGTTCGTGAGGCGGCTCCGCGCGGCCGGCGCGGGGGTCCGCACGGCCGGCGCGGGGGTCCGCACGGGTCCGCGGGGGTGCGGACGGCGTCCGCAGGGGTCGTTACGGGGGCGGGAGGCGGGGCGGCGGCGGCGGCAGGACCGCGGGCCGCGCGCGCCCCGGAGCCGGCGGCGGAGCTACTCGCCGATGGTGACGCGGATGACGTCGCTCGGGACGCCGACGTCCTGGTCGTTGTGAAGGCCGATGAGGCGGTACTCGCGCAGCTCGGGCACGCCGGGCCTGCTCAGGGGACGCGGGTCGTCGAAGGGGGGACGCATGTCGATGCCGATGGGGTTCCACTCGGTCTCGCCGGCCAGGCGCGACTCGATGCGCACGCCGTCGAGGCTGCCGCGGGTCCACAGGATGCGGACCTTCTTGCTCTGGACCGTGGCGCGGAAGGAGGGCTTGAAGGACTCGTCGAAGCGCACGGTCTGGGGGGTGGGGTTCACGGCCTGGAAGGCGCGGGCGGCCTCGTCGCTCCAGCCGTCGGAGGTGGCGGCGTGGTCGAGGTAGCGGACGAGCTCGGGCAGGACGGTGTCGCGCAGCTCGGCGGTGCGGGCGATGGCGGCCTGCCACTCGGCGTACTTCTTCTCGTCGTTGCGGATGGCGCTGACGAGGGAGGCGGCCAGGTCGTTCTTGGCCTTGATGGTGGCGTCGTCGGCCTTGAAGCTCTTGCCGCGGGCCGTATTGGCGGTCTGGAAGTTCTCCAGCCAGCCGACGAGGCGGGCGTCGCTCTGCGGGATGTAGCGGGGCGCCATGGGGTCTCCTTGTGTCGTGGAGGCGGCACTCTACTGGAGGAGGCCCCGGGGGAAGTGTTTTTTCGCACGCTCCGTGCGGGAATACGTTCGTTATCGCACCCCGGCGGGGCCCTCCTTGCGCCGGCGGCGCAGCGCCAGCGCGGACAGGGCCGCGCCGCCCAGGGCGCACAGGAGCGCCAGCGAGGGCGCCGGGCCCGCGGGCCGCGCCGGCCCTGGAGAGACGACGGCGCAGCCGGGCGCGAAGCCGCCGCCGGCGCCGCGCGGGACGGGGA
>ERZ650309.632-NODE-632-length-17174-cov-5.085461_pt1 | contig 17174 bp, 19 predicted proteins | sample MGYA00376245_ERZ650309 | MGnify/ENA primary metagenome ERZ650309 (study PRJEB26733, sample SAMN07839294) | wastewater metagenome | biome: urban; feature: wastewater treatment plant; material: waste water | place: USA: North Carolina | collected 2016-04-26 ...
CGGTCAGCGCGACCGGGCAGGTGGCTGGCGGCGCCAACCTGATCTGCTTCACCACCGGGCGCGGTTCGGCTTACGGCTGCGCGCCGTCGCCGTCGCTCAAGCTGTCCACCAACACCGCGCTGTTCTTGAGGCAAGAGGACGACATCGACATCGACTGCGGTGCCATCGTGGACGGCGCCGACACCGTGGACGCCGTGGGCGAGCGCATCTTCCAGCTGATGCTGGACACCGCCTCGGGCCGCGTCACCAAGAGCGAGGCGCACGGCTACGGGCAGAACGAGTTCGTTCCCTGGCAACTGGGCGCGGTGATGTGAGAACGCGCTTTTGATACGTTAGGCTCGCCATGAAGATCACCGCCGCCCGCGTCATCGTCTGCAGCCCCGGCCGCAACTTCGTCACGCTGAAGATCGAGACCGATGAAGGCCTCACCGGCATCGGCGACGCCACGCTCAACGGACGTGAATTATCGGTGGCCAGCTACCTTACCGACCATGTCATCCCCTGCCTGGTTGGACGCGATGCGCACCAGATCGAAGATATTTGGCAATACCTGTACCGTGGCGCCTACTGGCGGCGCGGCCCGGTCACCATGAGCGCCATCGCTGCCGTGGATACTGCCCTGTGGGACATCAAAGCCAAAGCTGCCGACCTGCCGCTTTACCAGTTGTTGGGTGGGCGCAGCCGCACGGGTGTCATGGTCTATGGCCACGCCAACGGCAAAGACATTGAGCAAACGGTAGACGAAGTGCTGCGCCACAAAGAAATGGGCTTCATGGCCATCCGCGCGCAGTCCGGCGTGCCGGGGAAGTGCCCCGCTTGCGGTCACCCGGAGCTGGTCGGTGCTGGCGTCGGCACCCAAAAGCTCGAAGCCGCGCTGATCGAAGCTTTCCCCGACGCGCGCGTCGCCCGCGCCGACACCGATTCGCTGTCGGGCAAGCACGCGTGGCGCGAGCTGTACGAGCGCATCCTCGCGCGCGAAGTCGACATCGTGGTCGGCACCCAGATGCTCGCCAAGGGCCACGACTTTCCGGCACTCACGCTGGTCGGCGTGGTCGACGCCGACCGCGCGCTGTTCTCCACCGACTTTCGCGCGCAGGAAGACCTGTTTGCACTACTGACGCAGGTCGCTGGACGCGCGGGCCGCCACGCGCTGCCCGGCGAAGTGATGATCCAGACCGAGTTCCCCGATCATCCGGTGTTTCACGCCCTGCTCGCGGGTGACTACGAGGGCTTCGCCGAACAGACACTCGCCAGCCGCGAAGCCATCGGCCTGCCGCCCGCCACCCGCATGGCGCTGGTGCGCGCCGAATCGAAGGATGCGCAGGCCGTGGCGGACTTCTTCACCCAGGCGCACGCGGTGCTGCGCGAAGCGCTCGGCGATGAAGGCGAAGTGTTCGCGCCACAACCCGCGCCGCTCGCCCGCAAGGCGGACTTCACGCGCTGGTCAATGACCGCGGTCGCCGTCAAGGTGCGCCCGCTGGCCGAGGCGCTGCTCACGCTACGACAGGCGATGCAGGCGGCAAAGCCGAAGGTGCGCTGGGCGGTGGATGTGGATCCTTATGACTTCGGATGACGAGCGGCGACACTCAGGTCTATTGTTGACAACGCATTACTTCACACGTAATATGTGTGCACGTAAACAGCGTGACTGATAATCATGGCTAACTTGACCCTTTCTGCAGACGACGACGATACAGCGCGCGCGCGGGCAGCGGCCCAGGCGATGGGTACCAGCCTGAATCAGTTGGTCCGCGACTACATCGCACAGCTTGCGGGCGCCCATCAACGCGCGATCGAAGCGAATGAATATCTGCGCGAGGCCGGTCGTGGCAATTCCGGTGGCTGGGCATTTGATCGAGACGCATTGCAGCGCAACGTGTAATGCTCGCTTTTTTTGACACCAACGTCGCCGTCTACGCTGATGACGGAGCCTTCCCCGAAAAGCAACGCATCGCCGCGAACCTGATTGCTGAACACTACCGCAACGGTACTGGCGTCGTTTCCACACAGGTGATGCAGGAGTATTACAACGCTGCCACACGGAAGCTGCGATTGGAGCCCGAATTGGCGGTTCGCCGTCTACGTTTTTTCGCGCGAATGCAGGTCGTGAACGCTACGCCACAACTCATCCTTGAGGCCACCGATGTTCATCGTTTGAACCGCATCTCGTTTTGGGACGCGATGATTGTCCAATCAGCGAAGATCAGTGGGTGCAATACGTTGTATAGCGAAGACCTCAATGCTGGCCAAAGCATCATTGGCGTCACGATAGTCAATCCGTTTGCAGGCGTCGCGTAATGGTCGGTGCACGAGCCGCTACCGCGCACGGAGCCGCCAGGAAGACGCTGAAGCAAGGGCGCCTGTCTACCGGTTGAGCCGCCTGACGACCAACGACAGCTTCAGTGAGTGGCAGCGATTCTCTCGTTGATCAACACTTCGATCCGCGTCGAAACATTTGCTTGTCTGGCGGCCTAGACTGAGCACCTTGTAGCCCAGTCCATCGCCCGCATGACCTCGCAGCCTCTGCAAAGCCCCGCCCCCGAATACGCGCTGCTCGCCCTGCTCGCTGCGTTCTGGGGCTCGTCCTATCTGCTGATCAAACTGGCGCTGGCGACCATTCCGCCGGTCACCCTGATCGCAATCCGGGTGACGATTGCGTCGCTGTTCCTGCTGGCAATCATGCGCCTGCGCAGCGAGCGCCTGCCGCGTGGTGCGCGTGACTGGCGCCTGCTGTTCGTGCAGTCACTGCTTAACAGCAGCCTGGCGTGGCTGGTGCTTGCGTGGGGTCAGCAATACGTGCCCAGTGGCACGGCGGGCGTACTCAATTCCACCTCACCACTGTTCGTGTTACTGATTGGCATGGTGATGGCACTGTGGTCACGCCTGCGTGGCACGGCCGCAGGCAGCGGTAGCGCCAGCACGCCGCGCAAGACGATCGGTGTAGCGCTCGGACTGGTCGGTGTGGTGCTGGTGATTGGCGTGGATGCCTTGCGCGGCATCGGCCAGCAGACACTGGCGCAAGTGGCGGTGCTGTTCGGTGCATTTCTGTACGCCTGCGCTGCACTTAGCGGCAAACGGCTCGCCCACCTGTCGTCGCTGACCACCGCCTGCGGAACCATGCTGTGCGCCGCAGCGACACTGCTGCCGTTGAGCCTGGCCGTCGATCATCCGTGGGCACTGGTGCCGTCGGCCACTTCGCTGGTTGCCGCAGTCACGCTTGGCATTCTGTGCACCGGCGTGGCGCTGATCATCTACTTCCGTCTGATCAAAACGCTGGGCGCAATGGGCGTGGCGAGCCAGAGCTATTTGCGCGCCGGGGTCAGCGTGCTGCTCGGCTTCCTGATCCTTGGCGAGCAGCCACCGCCGTCGGTTTTAATTGGTCTGGTCATCACCATCACCGGCGTCGCACTGATCAACTGGCCCGCCCGGCCAGCGCCGTACGACGATCGAACCACAACAGCAAAGACTGAGAGGGCTACATCGTGATCGCCGTCATCTTCGAAGTGCTGCCCGTAGCGGGCGCTACCGATACTTATTTCGACCTTGCAGGTCGGCTCAAACCCGCGCTTGAAACCATTGATGGATTCATCAGCGTCGAGCGTTTTGAGAGCGTGACGCAGCCGGGCAAATTCCTGTCACTGTCGTTCTGGCGCGACGAGGCTGCCGTCGCGGCGTGGCGCAACACCCCGCCACATCGGCAGGCCCAAAACGCCGGTCGGCATGGCGTGTTCGCAGGTTATCGACTGCGTGTGGCACAGGTGCTGCGCGACTACGGACTCGACGACCGTGAGCAGGCGCCCGCTGACTCGCGCAACCACCATCAATAGCCCGGAATCTCGCCATGCCCTCCATCACTTGCTTCATCCGCTATCAGCTTGACCCTTTCCAGCTGGATGCATTCCGCACTTACGCCGAAAACTGGGGGCGCATCATTCCGCGCTGCGGTGGCAATCTGCTCGGCTACTTCGTGCCCCATGAGGGTACCAACGACATCGCGTGGGGGCTCATTTCGTTCGACTCGCTTTCCGCCTACAAGAACTATCGCGCCCGGCTCAAGAGCGACGACGAAGGCAGGCAAAACTTTGCCATGGCGCAGCAGATGAAGTTCATCCTGCGTGAGGAGCGCACTTTCCTGCGCGGCGTCGAGGGCACCTTGCATCAGCCAGCGCTTTCCACGCCACGTGCCGACTGATGGCCACAACCGCCGAACCGCGCTTTGCCCGCATCGCGGCGCTGCTCGCCGACCCGTCGCGGGCGCGCATGCTGGCGCTGCTGCTGGCGGGTGAAGCCCGCTCTGCGGGAGAGCTGGCGCGCGCTGTCGGCATCACTCCGCAGACAGCCAGCACGCATCTCGCCGCGCTGCGCGATGCCGGCCTGGTGGCGCAGCGAACGCAGGGAAGACATCGCTACTTTTCGCTGGCCGACGGTGACGTGGCGCACATGCTGGAGACCTTGTCGCTGGTCGCCGAGCGTGATGAGGTGTCCACGCGATGGAGACGCCCCGACCGGCAGCCATTGAAGCACGCGCGCAGTTGCTATTGCCATCTCGCCGGAGAGTTGGGCGTGCAATTGCGCGATGCGCTGCTGGCCCGGCAAGTTCTGGTGGCGAACGAACGCGGCGAATTCTCGCTCGGGCGCGGTGCGGGCGCATGGCTGCAAGCGGCGCATTTTGACGACGCTGCAATACAGCGCACTCAGCGTGACACCGTCCGCCCCCGCTTCGCCTACGCCTGCATGGACTGGTCCGAGCGACGTGAGCACCTGGCCGGTGCTTTGCCGAAGGCGCTGCTGTCGCAATTCATCGCCACCGGGTGGTTGCAACGGGTGGGCACGACGCGGGCACTGGTTGAGACGCCGGCCGGCATACGGCATTTACTGCCATTGATCCGCGCCTAGCGGGAATTGACTCAGCGTTTCCCTAAATCAACCCGGCCGCAACGTTGATCGTCAGCGCCAGCAGCGTGGTGTTGAACACGAAAGCCAGCACGCAATGCAGCAAGCCGACCCGTCGCATGCGGCGCGAAGCGAAGGCCACGTCCGCCGTCTGGCCGGACGTGCCAATCACGCAGGACACATACAGAAAGTCGAAGTAGTCCGGCGCCTCGGTGCCGGGGAACAACAGCGACGGCGACTTCGCCGAATGCTGCAACTGGTACTCGTGCGCATAGTGCAGGGCAAAAATCGTCTGCACAAACAGCCACGCCGTGAACACGGTCAGCGCCGCCAGACCCACATGTCCGGCCTTCGATGCGCCGTGGGTTTCTTTCGCGTAGGACAGTTGAACTGCAATGGCCAGCAGCACCACCACCATGGTCACGCTGACCAGCAGCAGGATGGTGTTGCGCCCCTCGTCCTCGCGCTCTGCCTGCGAGCGGATGCGTGCGGCGTCGGCGCCATGCATCATCAGCAACACCAGAATCAGGTAAAGCAGCGCGCCTGCATTCCACCCGATCAGCGCCCGCGTGATCCATTCCGACACCAGCGTTGTCGGCAACAGCAGCCCAACGATTACGCCGAACACCAGTGCCGACCACAACCGTGGCCGGGCGTGCAGATGGCGAAAGGGTGCGAGAGGACGTGAGCGGGCTTTCACCCCCGCATCATGCCTGAAGCACGCCCCTTCGAATCTGATCCAGCTCGATCGACTCGAACAATGCCTTGAAGTTGCCCTCGCCAAAACCTTGATTGCCTTTGCGCTGGATGATTTCGAAGAAGATCGGGCCGAAGATGTTCTGGGTGAAGATCTGCAGCAGCAGACCTGAGTCCTCCGGCGCACCGTCCACCAGGATGGAGAGTTTTTGCAGCAGTTCGGTGTTCTCGCCGTGGTTCGGGATGCGCGTTGGCAATTGCTCGTAGTAGGTCGCCGGCGTCGTCTGGAACGGAATGGCCTTGGCGGTGAGCGCGTTCACCGTGTCATAGATGTCGTTGGTGCCGAAAGCGACGTGCTGGATGCCTTCGCCGTGGTAGGCGTGCAGGTATTCCTGAATCTGCGATTTGTCGTCGCTCGATTCGTTGATCGGGATGCGGATCTTGCCGCAGGGGCTGGTCATGGCCTTGCTCTTGAGGCCTGTGAGTTTGCCTTCGATGTCGAAGTAGCGAATCTCGCGGAAGTTGAACAGCCGCTCGTAGAAGCTGGCCCACTCTTCCATGCGACCACGGTGCACGTTGTGGGTCAGGTGATCAACATAGGTGAGACCGGCGCCAGCAGGCACGCGCGGTGCGCCGGCGATGGGCACGAAGTCAATGTCGTAGATGGTGACGTTGTTGCCGCCGTGCACCGAGTTGCCGTCGTAACGATCGACGAAGTAAAGCAGCGAGTCGCCGATGCCTTTGATCGACGGGATGTTCAGCTCCATCGGGCCCGGATGCGCCTCCACGCCCCAGGCGCCAAGTTCGACAGCGCGCTTGTAGGCCGCAGCCGCGTCCTTCACGCGGAAAGCGATGGCGCAGATTGACGGCCCGTGGACCCGAGCGAAGCTTTGCGCGAACGAGCCGGGCTCCGCATTCAGGATGAAGTTGATGTCGCCCTGCTTGTAGAGCAGCACGTTCTTGGAGCGGTGCTTGGCGACAGCGACGAAACCCATCTGCTCAAACATCCGGCCCATCGCGGCGGGATCTGGGGCGGCGAATTCGATGAATTCGAAGCCGTCGGTGCCCATTGGGTTGTCCCAAGTCTGAAATTGCGATGCCATCTGCTGCTCCTGAATCACGAATTGCGCGTTATCGGCCAAAACCCGAAATTCTGGCGTTGATCTCGCGCAATGAAAGCGCAAAAACATCCACATTTGCATGATTTGAGGGCGCATAATTGCTCAGTCGTTGACGCAATAGACATTTCATCAATGGATCGCACTGATTTGCGCATTTTGGAGACCCTGCAAGGCGATGGTCGCCTCTCCAATATCGAGCTTGCCGAAAAAGTATCGCTGTCGGCTTCGCCCTGCCTGCGGCGGGTGCGCGCGCTGGAAGAGGCCGGCATCATCGCCGGCTATGCCGCGCTGCTTGACCCGGAAAAGCTTGGACTCGGGCTCACGGTGCATCTGGATGTGGCGCTCGACAAGCGCGATGCCAAAGCGCGCGACCGGCTCAAGGCCGCCGTGCAAACCTGGAGTGAGGTGACCTGGTGCCACTCGCTGTCGGGTGAGATGGATTACACCATGCAGGTGGTGATGCCTGATCTCAAGCACTACACATCATTCCTGATGGATCGGGTGCTGACGCTGCCGGGGGTGATCAACGTCAAGTCGAGCTTTGTGCTCGAAAAGGTGAAGGAGACCACCGTGCTGCCACTCACCTACATGGCGCCTTAACCCGACTGCGGCAACCCATTCGCGTAGCGCTTCCGCAACTGGCGCTACCACGCTGCGAGTCATCGCATGCCACTCGCGGCATGGCGAGTGCAGCTCTACAGTTCGTTCCATTGAAGCACAGCGCCACTCTGCCGGCGCACCCACTGGAAGGAACCGATCATGAGCCGCCTGTTTTCTGTACTTAGCACCGCCGAAACGACAATGTCCGCCGTTGCCGCGTCATTGCTGTCGGTGGCGACCATTGGTGTCGTACTCGCTGCGTTCTCGACCGCCACGCCGTCGGTGACTGACCATGATGTGGTGGTGATGGAGCGGGTCACGATCACCGCGCACCGCACCCCCGCCTGATCGTTATCCCCGCCCGCCGGAGTCGTTGGCGTCCGTCGACCGTCATCCGGCTCCAGCGCGCTGATCCGAGCCAGCCGCGCCGCTGCCACTGCCACTGCCACTGCGCGCATGGTGTCACATTTGGGACATACGAGACAGTTGTCACCGTGCCGCAATAGCGGGTACCGTTTATTCGATTTGGCGGCTTGCGCTCCGTTGATGGCGGGCGTAGAGTGGCTCCCGATACCGAATTTTCCGAAGGGGTGCGACGCCGTCGCGTTGAAGTTGTGCTGACGGCTTCCGGGGGTGATGACGCGCGACAACTTTTCGTCGTTGTTCGATCTGCTGCCGATCGGGGCCTATCGCACCTCACCGGAAGGCAAGCAGTTGCGCGCCAATCAGGCGCTGGTGCGCCTCAACGGCTATGCCACCGAGGCCGAGATGCTCTCGGCGGTTAGTGATCTCGACAGCGAGTGGTATGTGTCACCGCAACGGCGCGAAGAGTTCCGTCGCACCATGGACACACAGGGTTTTGTGTCCAACTTCGTCTCCGAGGTCTATCGTCACAAAACCCGCGAACGGATCTGGATTCGCGAGCACGCTCACGTCGTGGTTGATGCCGAGGCTGGCACCCGTTACTACGAAGGCACCGTCGAGGACATCACCGCGCAGCGGCAAGCGCAACTGGCGCTCGGCGCATCGGAGCGCCGCTTCCGCGCCTTGACCGAGAAAGCGCAGGTGATCACGCTGCTCTGCGATCAGGACCTGCGCATCCGCTACGCCAGTGCGGCGACGCGCACCATCCTTGGTCGCGAGCCGGATTCGATGCTTGACGCCCACGCGTTTGATTTCGTGCATCCTGCCGATTCGGCAGCCAGCCAGGCCGAGTTCGTACACGTCATCAGCAACACCAATTCCGGTACCGAAACCGTTTTGCGCGTACTGCACGCCAATGGCAGCTGGCGTTACCTCGCCACGCTCGCCAACAACCGCCTGGATGACGAGGCGGTGCGCGGTGTCGTGTTCAATCTGCGCGACGTCACCGACTCCCATCTCGCGCAGGAGCGGTTGCGCACCATGGCCAATGTCGATTCGCTGACCGGGCTGCGCAACCGGGCCGCGTTCGAGGCGGCGCTGCGCAACGTGATCGCCAGCGGCGACGAGCGCGTCGCCATTCATTTCATTGACCTCGATCGTTTCAAGCTGATCAACGACTCCCTCGGCCATGCGGTGGGGGATCATGTACTGCGCGCAATCGCCCGCCGCCTGCGCAACGCGGCGCCGGGCGGGGCGGTGGTCGCGCGAATGGGTGGCGACGAGTTTGCGGTGATGGAGCGGATCGGCGAGCGCGGCCGCGATGCGATCGAAGCAACAGCGCGCGAACTGCTGCGGGTGCTGGCCGAGCCGATCGAGGTGGACGGTATCCGCTTCCAGATCAGCGCCAGCATCGGCGTGAGCCTGTTCCCCGAGCACGGCGGTGACTTCGAGACGCTGCTCAAGAACGCCGATCTGGCGATGTTCCGCGCCAAGTCGGAACAACGCGACGCGTTTCGCATCTTTGAACCGCCACTCGCCGCAGCCGCCGAGACCCGCATTACGCTGATGGCGGAGCTGCGTTCGGCCATTGAGGCGCGACAGTTCGAGGTCTTCTATCAGCCGCAGGTGGCACTGGAGAGTGGCGCCCTGCTCGGCGTCGAGGCGCTGGTGCGCTGGCGGCATCCGGAGCGCGGGCTGATAGAGCCGGCAGCATTCATCAGCGACGCCGAGGAGCTCGGGCTGATCGGTCGTATCGGGTTCCAGGTGGCCGAGCAGGCGCTCGCCCAGCTATCGCACTGGCTGGCCAAATATGGGCGACCGCTGGTGATGGCGCTCAACATTTCGGCGTACCAGTTGCGTGATCCGGACTTCGTGCGCGAAATGCGCGCGCTGCTGGCACGCCACCCGGGCGTCGCGCAACAACTCGAGCTCGAAATCACCGAGACGGCGCTGGTGCACTCGATCGAGGGCACGCCGGAAGCGTTGCGCCTGCTCAGCCAGTCGGGCGTGCGGGTGGTGCTCGACGATCTTGGCGTCGCCTATTCGGCGCTGTCGCACCTGAAGCACTTTCAGGTGCATGGCATCAAGCTTGATCGCGGCTTCGTCGGCGCCCTGCCGGACAGCCGCGTGGATTCGGCCATCGCGCGATCAATCATCGCGCTGGCCGACAGCCTCAATCTGCGACTGGTCGCCGAGGGTATCGAGCACGAGGACCAGCGCGAATACCTGCTCGCCCGCGGCTGCCGCGAGGGGCAGGGCTATCTGTTCGGGCGGCCAATGTGCGCGGCCGATATGGAGGTGATGATCGCGGCGATGGCGGCGAAGTCAGCCGTCACTTCTGCGCCCGCCACCGTTGACGGGGTAACGACCACCACTGCCGTCGCGCCGTAGTCAGGGCTGCTCCCGCAACGCGACATCGCGACAAGCAGTCGGCACCGATGACGGTCGGTGCCCTGCTTGCGTGATCGACGTCCAATGCCAATGGCATACTTGCTGCCGAAGGCAAAATGCCTGCGCTGAAAGTGACGCTGGATGACGCGGCGTTTTCATGCGCCGCGACGAACGAAACGCTCATCCGGCTCCAAGGCCCAACCACGACCACCATGACCCTGCCGCGCCACCTGCCGCATCCACCCCCCCTTCGTACCGCCGTCGTCGCCATTGCCTTGCTGCTGGCTGGCTGCGCGACGCCGCCACCGGCGCCACCCGCGCCGGCGCCGATCGCCGCCCCGGTGGAAACCGCGCCCGTACCGCCGCCATCACCGGCACCCGCAGTCGCGCCGCCGCCGGTCGCGCCAGCACCGCCACCGGTCACACCGGAGCCGCCGCGCGAGGCAGCGCCGATCGAACTGCCGGACTATGCGCGGCGCGGCAAGCGGCTACCGGCCGACGGCGGTGCGCCCGGTCGCGCAGTGCTCGCCTATTGCCGAAGCTTCGAGCTTGACCGTGACGCCGGCGCTTACTACAACCGGTTGCAGCGGGAAAAGCGGCTGCCGCGCGAGGACGAGATCGCCCAGCGCAACCAGCAGAGCGGCCAGACGCTGACGCTGCGGCAATACGTCGAGCGCGACTGGGCGTTACGCCGCGACAACAACCGCAGTGCCCCGCAGCGCTGCAAGGTACTCGGCGGCAGCATCGAAGGCAACACCGCGCTGGTGGTGTTTGAGGCCGATCTCAATGGCCGCCGACAGCGCGGCACCGCCACCGTCCAGCTCACCAGCAAGGCCTGGAAGGTGCGTGATCACGGTGATTGGGCGCCGGTCAAATAGCACCGGTGGGGCATCATCTTTTGCTTCAAATGGCGTCGGAATTGGGCTTATGGCCTTAAATCGACTGAAGTCGACTTTCAACGATATTGCGCTCTGAGCCCAATGCGGATAAGGGATTCCGTCAAAAGATGATCATCGGTCATCGGGCATCTAGTCGTGCGCTGCGCGCCTCATCGAACCCGACACGTCACGAGCGGTTCGATTCCGTTGACCCAAACAAAAAACGCCCGTCCGGGCGTTTTTTGGTGATGGAGCGGGCGAAGGGAATCGAACCCTCGTAGTCAGCTTGGGAAGCTGAAGTTCTACCATTGAACTACGCCCGCAACAGCCGTAACTGTACCTGATTCGCGCAGGACTATTCGACTTCGATCACGGCGGCAATTTCCACGGCAACATTGCCCGGCAGCGAGCCGGCGCCGAGCGCAAAGCGCGCATGCCGCCCGGCATCGCCAAACAGCGCGACCAGCAAATCAGAGGCCCCGTTCGCGACTTTCGGATGATCGCCAAACTCCGGCACCGCGTTGACGAAACATTGCAGCATGGCAACGCGGCGCACCCGGTTGAGCGTGCCGAGGTGGGCGTTGACCAGTGACAGGATGGCGAGCACGCAATTGCGCGCGGCAGCCTGCCCCTGCTCCACATCCAGATCGCGACCCACCTTGCCGACGAAGGCAAGCTGGCCGTTCTCGCGCGGCACCTGGCCGGACACGTAGAGCGTGTTGCCCACTTGCACGCAGGGCACAAAGTTCGCAATCGGCACGGCGGGAACGGGCAGCGTCAGCCCAAGCTCGGCGAGACGGGCGTCGTAGTTGTTGGTGGCAGTCATTTGGCGGAATCCTTTGCGCTGGCAATGGGGAGGGAAGGAAAATGCACGGCATCGGTGTTGGCGCCGCACAGCAGCACACCGATCCGTTGGCCCGGCTGCACGGCGACGCGCCCGCTCAACAGTGCGGCAAAGGCAGCAGCGCCGCCCGGCTCGGCGACGATACGCAGCACCCGCCACAGCGCCTGCTGCGCCGCGACGATGGCCTCATCGCTGACCAGCGCGACGTGATCAACGTAGCGCTGGGCGAACGGGAACATCAGCGTGCCGACCTGTCGCGGTGCCAGCGAGTCCGCCGCGACACCGCCCGCCGGCGCCTCGACCGGGTGCCCGGCCGCCAGCGCGTGGGCAAGCGTCGGCGCCGCTTCGGACTCGACACCGATCAGTCGGGTACGGCCCTGATACCAGGCCGCGATGCCGCCGATCAGGCCGCCGCCGCCGACAGCGACCAGCACGGCGTCCAGCGCTGGTGCCTGATGCTCGAACTCGAAGCCGACCGTTGCCTGCCCGAGCATGGTCTCCGGCTGGTCGAAGGCGTGGATCGCCAGCGCCCCGCTGCCACGCTGAAAGTCCTCGCTCGCGGCGAGAGCGTCGGCGTAGCGATCACCGACCACCCGCAGCGTGGCGCCATAGGACGCAATCAGCTCCCGCTTGCCGGGCGGACAGACGCCGGGCACGAAAATCGTTGCCTGCTTTCCCATGCGTCGCGCGGCATAAGCAACCGCGCAGCCATGATTGCCGCCGGACGCCGCGACGACACCGGCTGCGGGAATCTCGCGCGTGAGCAGATGGGTGAGCGCACCACGCGCCTTGAACGATCCGGCGTGCTGCAGATATTCCTGCTTGAGCACGAGGGTGACGCCCGGCAGGCCGAAATCATCGCCATCGACCTCCAGCACCGGCGTCTGGCGGACGTAACCGCGCAGCCGTTGCGCCGCCTCACGTATCTGCACTGTCGTCAGCGCGATGGTCATGTCTGCTCCTAAAATGCGATTTGTTCGTCAATATTGTAATTAGCTAAAAAACTAATCGTCAAACCCGGAGATGACCGCCACTCAATCCGATGCGCCGAGCTCGCTCGTCAACGTCGATGCATTCAATGCGCTGGCCAGCGACAAGCGTCTGCAGATTCTGGAGTGGCTCAAGGACCCGGTGGCGCATTTTCCGCCACAGGTGGACGGCGATCTGGTGCGCGACGGTGTGTGCAGCATGTTCATCGCCGACAAGCTGGGTGTCAGCGCACCGACCGCCAGCGTGCATCTCAAACTGATGACCGATGCCGGTCTGCTGATCGCCACCCGCATCAAGCAGTGGACCTTCTACCGGCGCAACGAAAAAGGTATTCGTGCGCTAAAGTCATCCATCAGCAAAAGTCTTTAACTGCCGGTCCGATGGCAGTGCGCAGCACTGGAAAGGAAACACCCATGAAACAACTCATCAGCTTCATTGCCGCCTTCACGCTTGGCATCGCCGCGTTCGCCAGCGACCCTGCGCCATACGACGAGAGCGCTGACGCGCAGGCGCAGGTGAAGCAGGCACTCGCGCGGGCAAAGGCCGAGAACAAGCAGGCGATGATCGTGTTCGGCGCCAACTGGTGCGGCGACTGCAAGATGCTCGACGGTGAATTCAAAAAGCCCGCGCTGAAGTCCGTGCTCGACGCCAGCTATGTGATCGTCAAGGTTGATGTCGGCCGCTTCAACAAGAATCTCGATGTGGTGAAGCCCTACGGCGAAGTGATCAAGAAGGGCATCCCGTCGATCGTCGTCGCCACGGCGGACAACCAGCTTGTTTACGCCACCAACGGCGGCGAGCTGGCCGATGCGCGCAAGATGGGTGAAAGCGGGGTTCTGGCGTTCTTCCAGCAGCTGCCGGCGAAGACCGGGCGCAAATCGTGACCGATGGCACGCCAGCCGGGACCGGCGGCAGCGGCGAACCGCAGCGCCTGTCCAAACTGCTCGCGCAGCGCGGCATTGCTTCGCGTAGCGAGGCAGACCGCATGATCGAGCGCGGCTGGGTGAGCGTCAATGGTCGCGTGGCGCAATCCGGTGACCGCGCGCTGCCGGACGCCGTGATCACGCTGTCGCCGGAAGCCCAGGAGCGGCTGCAAAGCACCGTCACCGTGCTGCTCAACAAGCCGCGTGGCTTTGTCTCGGCACCGGACGAAACCGGCGGCGCGCGGGCGATGAGCCTGCTGGTCGGCGAAAACTTTGGTGGTCTGGGGCAACCGCCCACACTGTCCACTTATGGCCTGCGCGTCGCCGGACGCCTCGCAGTGGGCGACAGCGGTCTGGTCGTCTACACCACCGACACCGCACTGGCGCGTCGCCTCGCCGCAGATGATGTCGAGGAATCTTGGCGCATCAGCTTCGCGGAGGGCATTCCGGCACAGGCGCAAGAGGCGTTGCAGGCTGCGGCTGCCGATACGGACGGTACGGTGATGATGGGCGAACGGCACGGTGACGGCACGCTGCAAGTCACCACCTCGCGACTGGGCAAAGGCGCACTCGCCGAGCTGTGCGCCACACTCGGCTGGCAAGCCGATCTGCTGCGGCTGCGTCGCGGTGAAGTGACATTGCCCGATGGTCTCGACGACGGGCAGTGGCAATTGCGAACGTCACCCGCCTGACGAGCTGCAAGTCCAACCGATGATCGTTCGCCCGCCCTCGCCTGCCAACACCGCCATGGTGCGCCCACGCATCCTGCTGGCGCCGATGGAGGGGCTGCTTGACTGCGTGCTGCGCGACATCCTCACCCGCGTGCGCGATCCGCTCACCAGCGTGGCCGGTGGCGGCATCGACCACTGCGTGTCGGAGTTCATCCGCATCAGTGGCACCCTGCTGCCCAATCGCGCCTTCGTGCGGGTGATGCCCGAGCTGCTCAATGATGGTTGCACGCTTTCCGGCGTGCCGGTGCGGGCGCAGTTGCTGGGCTCCGACCCCGCCTGCCTCGCCGACAATGCCGCGCGGCTGGCAGCGCTCAGGCCCGCAGGTATTGATCTCAACTTCGGCTGCCCGGCCAAGGTGGTGAACCGCCACGGTGGTGGCGCCATGCTGCTTGACGATCCGGCGCTGATCGCGCGCATCGTCGCCGCCGTGCGTCGTGCCGTTCCGGCGGCAGTTCCGGTGTCCGCCAAGATGCGACTCGGCTTCAACGACGACCGCCGTGCGGAGGAATGCGCGCAGGCAATGGCCGATAGTGGCGCTGGCGAAATCGTGGTGCATGCCCGCACCAAGGCCCATGGCTACCGGCCGCCCGCCTACTGGGAACGCATCGCTGATGTGCGCGCCGCAGTGCGAGTACCGGTGATTGCCAATGGCGAAATCTGGTCGGTGGCGGATGCGCTGCGTTGCCGCGAAGTCTCCGGCTGCGTTGACCTGATGCTCGGCCGCGGCATGGTCGTTGACCCTGGCCTCGCGTGGGCGCTGCGCGCACATGACGCAGGCGTTAGCGCCGACGCCGTGAGCTGGTCGCAGTTGCGACCGCTGATCACTGATTTCTGGCAACTCGTATCGGCCCGCGTCTCGCGCAAGCATCGCGCTGGCCGGCTCAAACAGTGGCTCAACTTCCTGCGCCGACGTTACCCCGAGGCCGAGGCGGCCTATGCGGTGCTGCGCACGCTCAATGACCCTGCGCTGATTGATGCCTGGGCGGCAGGGCGCAACGGGGTCATCATGGGCAACGAATCGCCGGTGGCAGCCGACGAGCGGATTGCGCTGGTTGATTGACCTCACCGTACGCGGCCGTCATCAGCACTGCATTTCGTTACATCTGAGTCACCACCGCCAGGCGCGGCGATGCTGAAATGCGCCCATGAAAACAGGCCTGATCCCCCTCCTCCATATTGCCCGGCATCGCGTGCGCGTGACCGCGTTCTGCCTGCTGGCTGCCTTCGCCGGCAATGCGCACGCCGCCGAGACCGTGACTGTCATCGAGTATTACAACCAGAACCTCGACGCCTACTTCATCACGGCGCGCAGCAACGAACAAGCGCTGCTTGACACCGCCGCCGGCTTTTCGCGCACCGGGACGCGCTTCGTTGCCAATGCCGCTGTGGATGCAACGGCTGCGCAGACACGCATCTGCCGCTTCTACATCTCGGGCGTCTCGCCGTTCGTGAGCTCGCACTTCTATGGTGTGGAGAGTACTGACTGCACCATGCTGCTGGCCAACACGCCGGCCGGGTTCAGCTTTGAGGGCTATGACTTTGCCGTGGCGCGGCCGGACAGCAGCGGAGCGTGCCCGGCGAACAGCCACTTGCCGGTTTACCGCGCGTTTCGCGCCGCAGCCGGTGGCAAGACGCCCAATCATCGCTACACGGCAAGCCTCACCGAGTACAGCCGCATGATCGCACTCGGCTGGGCTGGTGAGGGCGTCGCCTATTGCACTACCGCAGCGCAGTATCCGGTGGCAGACAGCCTGCGCGCTTCCGCCGTGCAACAGACGGCCGTACATGACCCCGCCTGCACGCCAGCGGCGCCGTTCTACTACGAGATCGGGGACCGCGACGGTGCGCGGGTCAACGGCAGCGTTGGTCTGCTGTACGGCGCAGCAACCGAAGTGCCGATCGCATCCGCATCCAAATGGTTCTACGGCGCTTACGTCACCCAGCAGCGCGGCGGCAATCTGAGCGCGGACGATGTGCGCTTTCTCACCTTCAGCAGCGGCTACGTCACCTTCGACAACGCCTGCGCCCGCGACGACACCGTGGGCAGTTGTGCGGTGGCGGGCAGCAATGGCAACTACACGCCCGCCGCAGACGGCAAATTCTTCTACGCCGGCAGCCACATGCAGACCCACGCGGCGCGCCACATGGCGCTTGGCAGTCTGAACAACGCAGGGCTGGCCGACGCCATGCTGGGCACGCTCAGCATGACGTCTTACGCCGCCAGCTTCCGCTACTCGCAGCCGCAGCTCGCGGGTGGCATCAACACCTCGGCCAATGTGTACACCGCGTTTCTGCGCAAATTGCTGCGCCAGGATCTGGTCGCCGGCAGCCAGCTCAATGCCCATGCCCGCTGCACCAACCCGCAGACCTGCGCCAGCGCGATTGAAACCCCGTTCCCGACCACCGAAAGCCCGAACTACAGCATCGGCCACTGGGTGGAGGACACCCTCATCGCCGATGGCGCCTATTCGAGCGCGGGCGCCTTTGGCTTCTACCCGTGGATCGAACCGACCAAGGCGTACTACGGCGTACTCGTTCGCGCCGTGTTCGTCGACAAGCCGGCGATGGATTCGGTCGCCTGCGGCCGCAAGCTGCGGCTGGCGTGGGCGACAGGCGTGGCGTCCTGAACTAATTGGGTATCAGGAGCCGCAGTCCGATCGCCGTGCACGTGCATGGCGCCTTGCAAAGAGGATCACTCAAAGCTGTGGTGCGGGGCAGGCGGCGGCCCTCTCCTCCATCACGGC
>ERZ650309.634-NODE-634-length-17146-cov-3.209994_pt1 | contig 17146 bp, 16 predicted proteins | sample MGYA00376245_ERZ650309 | MGnify/ENA primary metagenome ERZ650309 (study PRJEB26733, sample SAMN07839294) | wastewater metagenome | biome: urban; feature: wastewater treatment plant; material: waste water | place: USA: North Carolina | collected 2016-04-26 ...
TCCGATCTAGAACCGGAGCGTACTGCCAATAAATAAAAGTACGGTCTGACACACGAGATCGTCTGACTGCGGTATACGCTATGTTATTTGTCATGAGCCACTAGCTCTTAAGAGGATTCAATGAACGTTCATGAGTTTCAGGCCAAGCAGTTGTTTGCGCAGTTTGGGGTGCCAGTACCGCGTGGAAGGGAAATTACCTCGCCTGAGGGAGCGACTGCGTGGGCTAATGAACTGAATACTCCCGTTTTTGTCGTAAAGGCCCAGATTCATGCTGGCGGACGGGGTAAGGCCGGTGGTGTCAAGATCACGAAAGAGAAGGCGGCTATTGCAGGCCTCGCCAAAGAATTGATTGGAAAAACTCTCGTCACCCATCAAACTGGGCCTAAAGGCAGGACAGTTCATCGGTTGCTTCTTGAAGAAGGCGCAAACATCGCCAAGGAACTCTATCTGAGCATTCTGGTGGATCGGGACACCGGTTGGCCTACCTTCATCGCGAGTACCGAAGGCGGCATGGAGATTGAGGAGGTTGCTGAGAAAACTCCGGAGAAGATCATTAAAGAAGCGATCGACCCGGCTGTGGGATTTCAGGGCCATAATGGTCGCAATGTGGCCTTCGCATTAGGACTGCAGACCATGGAGCCGGCCGTCATCAATCCATTCGTGCAGATGCTTGGCAATCTCTACCGTCTGTTCATGGAGAAACACGCCGCACTCGTCGAGATCAACCCACTCATCATCACCAAGGAAAAAACCTTGGTGGCGCTGGATGGGAAGGTGTCGTTTGACGACAACGGAATTTTCAAACACGAAGACGTACAGAAAATGCGGGATCTCAACGAGGAAGATCCGCTGGAGATTGAAGCGACGGCAAGTAACCTCAACTATGTGAAGCTTGATGGCAATATCGGCTGCATGGTGAACGGCGCGGGCCTCGCCATGGCGACGATGGACGTGATTAAGCTGGCTGGCAGTGAACCGGCCAACTTTCTGGATGTCGGCGGCGGGGCGACGAAAGACACGGTTGCAGCCGGTTTTCGGATTCTGCTGAAGGACCCGAACGTCAAAGGCATTTTTATCAACATTTTCGGCGGCATTGTGCGCTGCGAGCGTATTGCTCACGGCGTCATCGAAGCGGCCAAGGAAGTGAAGATTACGGTGCCCTTAGTCGTTCGCCTCCAAGGTACGAATGCGGATGAAGGTCGGCAGCTGCTGGCAGATTCCGGACTCAAGTTAGAGGTTGCCAATGATTTGTGGGAAGCGGCGCAGAAAATCGTCAAGCTGACCGGCAAGGCGGCGTAAAGGAGAAGACCGTGAGCATTCTCGTCAATAAGAATACGCGAGTAGTGGTGCAGGGAATCACGGGGAAGGAAGGATCTTTCCACGCGACGCAGTGCAAAGCCTACGGTACGAAAATGGTCGCCGGCGTCACGCCCGGCAAAGCCGGCCAGGAAGTGGAAGGTATTCCTGTCTTTAATACTGTGGTCGATGCGGTGAAAAAGACCGATTGCGATACCTCCCTCATTTTTGTGCCGCCTCCATTCTGTGCGGATGCCATCTTGGAAGCCGCCGATGCAGGGGTAAAATTGATCATCTGCATTACCGAAGGCATCCCGGTCAATGATATGGTGAAAGTAAAGCGTGCGCTCCAGGGACGTGATGTTCGTCTGATTGGTCCCAACTGCCCTGGTGTCATTACAGTTGATGAAGCGAAAATTGGTATTATGCCGGGATTCATCCATAAGCGTGGGGTTGTGGGAGTCGTGTCTCGCAGCGGCACCTTGACCTATGAGGCGGTGCATCAGCTCTCCACATTGGGACTTGGTGAGACGACTTGCGTGGGCATCGGTGGAGATCCAGTCAATGGTACCGGCTTCGTGGACGTGTTGCCGCTGTTTGAGAAGGACCCCGAAACGCAGGCTGTGGTGATGATCGGGGAAATCGGCGGAGATGCAGAGGAAAAGGCGGCTGAATATATTAAGAAACATGTGAAAAAGCCGGTGATCAGTTTTATCGCTGGGATTACCGCGCCTCCTGGCCGCCGTATGGGACATGCGGGGGCGATCATTTCAGGCGGCAAAGGTACGGCGACAGAGAAAATGAAGGCTCTTGAATCCGCAGGTGTTCGGGTCGTAAAAAATCCTGCCGAGATTGGCCACGCTGTGATGAAGGCGCTTGGCCGGTAGTTTGATCCGTAAATAGATTCAATGCAGGGCGTCGGATCGGTCCGACGCCCTCTTTATTTTAAGGTCGACTACGAATCCCTGGGGTGATATCTCGACGCATTCGACCGTGTAAGTCTCGTGTCAGAATCTTTCCTTTTTCCCTCGTGCCAGACGTGGTACTGTATGGCGCCAAGCGTGAGGTGATTGGTCCTCGAACGTTGGCCCGTCTGATCGGATCTGGTTTCTTTCCGGAGCCGTAACCGTCCGGTAACGGTCCGAACTGTCCACGAAAGGACGCTACTATGCTCGTGTTTCTCATACATGTGCGTGACCCCCAGTTTTATGCTCTTCCGGCTAAGACGCGAGCGAAGAATGGCCGCATTCGGGTGATGGGATTTCCGCCGATCGGTATCATGTCCCTGTCATCCGTCCTTAAGCGGGCAGGTCACGAATGTGTCATGTTCGATCAGGCACATCCGGAGACCCCGAACGAAGTGATCATTGAAGAAATAAAGCGACGAAAGCCGGCGCTCGTCGGAATGAGCTTTCTCAGCACGACAAGCTATCCGTATGCAAAAATTCTTGCCCGACAGATTCGTGTGGCTGATGCCTCGGTGAAGTTGGCTTTCGGCGGAGTGTTTGCCAGCTTGAACGCCGGACTCGTCAAGTTGCAATGTCCGGAAATCGACTTTGTCTGCCGTGGCGACGGGGAACAGTTGCTGCTGGATTTGCTCGATCGTATGGATGACCCTCACGATGTGGCCGGAGTGACATGGGCGAAAGATGGCAAGGTCATCAATAACCCGAATCGAACCATGGAGCGTCATCTAGATCAGTGGCCTTTCCCGGATCGAGAAAGTTTGGAGCTGGACTTCGTCGAATCCATGCCGTTGGATGTCCCAGCGGTCCTCTCGATGGAGCGTTTTACAACCATGCAGACTTCTCGAGGTTGTCCTTGGCCCTGCGTGTTTTGTGACATTCCGATCTTCAACGAAGGCAAGTGGCGAGCTCGTAGCGCGCAGCATGTTGTCGATGAACTGAAGTATCTCGAAGCCAATGGGTATGGATCGGTCTATTTCGTAGACGACCACTTCCTGCTTCAGCCGAAGCGTATTGATGCGATTTGCAACGGTATCATCGACGCCAAGCTCTCTATTCAGTGGGGGATTGAAGGCCGCGTCGACTCGGTAGCCCAGCATCTGTTCCCCGCCATGGCGAAAGCCCATTGCCGCACGGTGATGTTTGGAATCGAAAGCGGGAGCCAGAAAATTCTCGATCGTTTGCAGAAGGAGCAGACGCTGGCAGAAGTCGAGACGGCGGTGAGAAATGCCAAGAAGGCCGGTATCGAAATTGTGCACGGATTCTTTACCGTGGGTAATCCTGACGAGACGGTGGAAGACATGCAAAAAACCTTCGACTTCGCGTCGAAGCTTCCATTGGATACGTTCGGATTCAACCGACTCTGTGTCTATCGCGGAACGCCATTGTGGCAAGAGTATATCAAGCGGGGGTTGGTGAGTGACGCCAAGGATTGGTACAAGTATTTCAAGTGTTCGGAGATCGATCCGACGTGTTTACCAGGGGCAACCATCAATTCGGTGCGGCAAGAGGGCCTCAAGAAGCTCTTCATCTACAAGCTCACCAGGTATCCGATTCAAACCTTCAAATTGCTCCGCCGGTTCTTGCGTTATATGCCGTTCCGGGATGTCGCCTATCTCATCATCAAGCCATTCCTGGGGCAAAAGAAAGGGGCCACCAAAGCAGAGGTCCTTTCACGGGCGGTGGAACATGCGGAGATGAAAGACGCGGCTGCACAGCTGACTCAGCTGAGCGATGAATTATTGCACAGCGTGGTGGAGGAATCGAAGGCGGAGCGTCAGCGCATTCAACAAGAAGCCGAGAACTCTCGAGAGTTACCCATGATTTCTGCTCGATAGTGGAGGCATATTCGTCATCTTTAGCAGTTGATCTGCCCAAATCCAGGGTGAGCCTTCATCCTCATGTTTGCAGTAGACGTAGCAGTCCTTCCCATTCGTTCTCGTCTGGAGAAAGTATTCACCCCACCGCGTTAGGTCGTTGATCGAATAGTGGGTGCGGCGCAGACGGGCGTAAAGGAAGTCAGCCGTATCTCGATGTCGTATGCCACCAGAAAAGGCAAGCGGCCGGTGCGGAAACCGCAGCCGGCCGCTTCACTGCACGGGAGTAACGCTCTGGGTTAGGTTCCCATTTCCCATGAAGCCAGATACTTCACCTGTTCTTTGGTGAGTTTGTCGATGGAGACACCCATGCCGGCCAGTTTCAGACGGGAGATTTCTTTGTCAATATCCGCCGGCACCGGGTAGACCTTCTTTTCCAGTTTCTTGTAGTTTTTCACGATAAACTCCGCACCAAGCGCCTGATTGGCGAAGCTCATGTCCATGACACTGGAAGGGTGACCTTCAGCGGTCGCCAAATTCACGAGGCGTCCTTCTCCCAGGAGGCTCACGCGACGGCCATTCTTCAGAGTGTATTGATCCACTCCGGAGCGTACGGCAAGTTTTTTCTTGCTGAGTTTCTCCAACGCAGGGATATCCAATTCGACATTGAAGTGTCCGGAGTTGCACACGATCGCTCCGTCCTTCATGGCCGCGAAATGTTCACCGCGAATAACCTTGAGATTGCCTGTGACGGTCACAAAGAAGTCTCCGAGCGGCGCGGCTTCATCCATAGGCATGACGCGAAATCCGTCCATGACCGCTTCGAGCCCCTTGAGAGGGTCGATTTCGGTCACGATCACATTGGCGCCCATGCCTCGCGCGCGCGTGGCGATACCGCGGCCGCACCAGCCGTAGCCGGCTACCACCAGCGTCGAACCACACACCAGCCGATTGGTAGCACGGACAATGCCATCCATGGTGCTCTGGCCAGTGCCGTATCGGTTATCAAACATGTGCTTCGTGTCTGCGTCGTTCACGGAAATGACCGGGAACTTCAACACTTTCTTCTCGGCCATGCTGCGAAGCCGAATGACGCCGGTGGTGGTTTCTTCGGTTCCACCAATCACATGACGGAGCAGGTCTTTTCGTTTTGAGTGTAAATGGGAAACGACATCGGCGCCATCGTCCATTGAAAGATGAGGCTTGTGGGCGATGGCCGATTCAATGTGCCGATAATACGTCTTGTTGTCCTCGCCCTTGACGGCGAAGGTCGGGATGCCTTCGTGTTTCACGAGGGCGGCTGCGACGTCATCCTGGGTGCTGAGCGGGTTAGAGGCGCAGAGGCGAACGTCGGCCCCTCCGGCCTTGAGGGTCTTCATGAGATTGGCGGTTTCGGTTGTCACGTGGAGGCAGGCGGTCGCGCGAATCCCTTTGAATGGCTGCTCCTTCTCAAAGCGCTTTCGAATCAATCGCAAGACCGGCATCGTGGCCTCGGCCCATTCGATTTTCAGTTTGCCCTGATCTGCCAAGCCCATATCTTTCACGTCGTAATCCACTGGTTCTTCCTCCTGTGTCGTAAGTAATAAGTGATGTCCGAATGCAGAAAAAAGGGGGCGGGCTTGCAACCCGCCCCCTCGGCTGGTGTGACGCGTGAGGGGGACCTTAGAGGCCCGCATCCTTTCGCAAGGCTTTCGCTTTATCGGTCTTTTCCCAGGTAAACTCCGGTTCGTTACGACCGAAGTGTCCGTAGGCAGCGGTCTTTCTGAAAATAGGACGACGCAGCTTTAAGTGCTCGATAATCCCGCGCGGAGTCAGCGGGAAATGCTTTCGGACCAACTTGTCCAAGCTTTCGGGAGCCACCTTCTCCGTGTCTTTGGTGTCGACCAATACGGAGACCGGATCGGCGACGCCGATTGCATAGGCCAGCTGCACTTCACACTTCGAGGCCAACCCGGCTGCGACAATGTTTTTCGCAATGTAGCGGGCCATGTAGGAGGCTGAGCGGTCGACTTTGGAGGGATCTTTTCCAGAGAACGCGCCTCCGCCGTGGCTGCCGTGTCCGCCGTAGGTGTCGACAATGATCTTGCGGCCTGTCAAACCCGTGTCACCCATAGGGCCGCCGACGACGAATCGACCGGTCGGGTTAATATGGTGCTTCACACTGGTCGCATCGTACAGGCCTTTGGGCATGGATGGCCTGATGACATGCTCCATCAGGTCTCGCTCGATCTGTTTGTTGGTCACATCAGGGCTGTGTTGCGTAGAGACGACAATGGTATCGATGCGGAAAGGCTTACCATCCTTATATTCGACAGTGACTTGGGATTTGCCGTCGGGGCGAACCCACTTCAAGATTTTTTTCTTCCGTACTTCGGCCAGACGTTTGGTCAAGCGATGGGCCAAGACGATCGGCATAGGCATGAGCTCAGTCGTCTCATTGGTCGCATAGCCGAACATGAGCCCTTGGTCACCGGCACCGCCGGAATCCACGCCCATCGCGATATCGCCGGATTGCTGATGGATAGAGGTGAGGACCGAGCAGGTGTTGGAGTCAAATCCCCAGGAGGCATCGGTATACCCGACATCCTTGATGACGTCGCGAATGATATCGGGAATTTCCACATAGGCTTTCGTGGAGATTTCGCCGGCGACGAAGGCAATACCGGTTGTGAGGATAGTTTCACACGCAACTCGTGATGTCTTGTCTTGCGCAATGATCGCGTCTAGGATTCCATCAGAAATTTGATCTGCAATCTTGTCCGGGTGCCCTTCGGTGACCGACTCAGACGTAAACAGGTAGTTATGTCTCATTGTTCCCCCTGGAAGTGAAGTGATTCGAGGATGCGGCGGTTAGAGTTAGGCGGCACAACGACCGAGCGTGGAAGATGCTGCACGTGCACTGATTCAGGCAACCCCGCAGAAACGCTACGGCAATAGTAGCTGACCAGGTGGTTTTTGTCTACCGTTCTGATGGAATTGATGATGTCTTTTACGTGCGCTGTGTCTTGCTTGACAGCCCTTCGAGACGACTTGTAAGATAGCTTACTTTTCGCGTATTTGGAACATTTTTCATCATAAGCGCTCTGCCCCGGCACTTCCAACCTCGTGGTACCGGCCTGCATTGGCCGCAGAATCCCACACGCAGCTCGTCATTCGTTATGATGATGGGATCTGTATGACGGCCAGGTCGAAGCAGCTTAGGTGTTGATTCATGAACGATAAACCCGACGCAGCATCAGAGGTGAGCGCATCAGGCCCTTCCACGTCCGGCCTGGGGTGGGAAGAGTTTTCGCGCGAGGTCGTGGACTTCTTCGCCTCTATTAAGCTGGCGATGTTCCTGTTTATTGTGCTCGCGATGACCGCGACCATCGGCACGGTGATCCAGCAAGGCGAACGGCCGGAAACGTATGTGCAGGAGTACGGGGAAGAAGCCTATCGCTGGTTTCTTCGCCTGGGGTTTACGGATGTCTATCACACCTGGTGGTTCACCAGCCTCTTAGGTCTTCTCTGCGTCAACTCGCTGACCTGTTTCCATAAACGATTTCCTAGCGTCTGGCGCTCCATGCGTCAGGATAAGGTCAGCGTGTCGTTGGCCTTCGTTCAGGGGATGAAGCAGCAGACCACCCTTTCGCTCACTCAGCCGAAAGAAACGGTGGCCGAATCACTGGTCAGGATTTTTGCGGAAAAAGGTTACAAGGTGCTGGCGAAAAGCGATCCGGGTGAGGTCACTGTCTATGCCACCAAAGGAATTATGGGCCGAGTCGGTGCCCACGTGGCCCATCTCAGTGCGACCGTTATCGTCTTGGGAGGACTGCTCGGCAGCTATTACGGTTTTTCCGAGTTCGGCGTGTGCCTGGAAGGTCAGACCTACCATATTCCCAGAGGGAATTTTGACCTGCGCGTCGATAAGTTTTGGATCGATTACCATGAAAATGGTTCCGTGAAATCCTATAACAGCACCTTGACGGTCATCGATCAGGGGGCGCCGACCATGACGAAGACCATCACGGTCAATGACCCCTTGGTCTACAAAGGCATCTGGTTCTACCAGTCCAGTTATGGGGATGCCTGGGACCAGATCGAGGCAGCACGGATCAACATTAAGGATAAAGCGTCGGACAAGGTCGTCGCGACAGTGGATTTGGAATGGAACAAGGAAAAAGCGGTCGAAGGTCTTCCGTTGAAAATGAAGATGACGGACTTCGTGGCCGACTTCGCGTTTAACTCCACAGAAAAGAAAGTCTTTTCCAAGACCGCCGAACATGCCAATCCCGCGATTCGTCTGGCGGTCGATGAGCGTAGCACCGTGCAATCCACACCCTGGGTGTTCTATCATTACCCCGACCTATTTGAGATCAAGGACTCGGCCTATCAGTTCGAATTTATCGGGTATCAACCGAAGAAGTTCACGGGTCTGCAGATTGCCAGAAACCCTGGCATCATGATGGTATGGATCGGGTGTACGATGCTGGTGGTGGGAATGACATTGTCCTCACTCATCTATCACCGTCGTCTATGGGCGAAGATCCTGCCCGGCGAATCGGGCGTGACCCTTCATCTCGGTGGAACCACGCACAAAAGTCAGATCGATTTCCAAAAAGAGTTCAAGAAATTGACGGAGAAAATTCAAGCGAAGACTGCTTCTTAAAGCCCGTTTCAGCGCCGTTGAGGAATGCTTTCATTCAAGACGGCGCTGCTCTCTACGATAGACGGAGGCCCGTATGATGCGATCATTGTTTCTGTTCGATATGACGTTCTGGCTCTACCTGGCAGCGCTGGGCCTCTATGTCGCCTATCTGTTCGCCAAGCGTCCGGCCATGCAGATGGCTCCAGCCGGGCATCCCATCGACAATCTTGAGGACCGCGACGGGGCCTGGGCGACGCAATTAGGACAGGTCGCCACCCTGGTGACCGTGTTCGGATGGGTGCTCAATACCATGGCCTTGATGACCCGGGCGTTCGAACGGATGGAGCATTCCGGGACCTTTGCCCCCTGGTCCAATCAATTCGAAGCCATGGCCTATGTCTCGTGGGCGATCATTCTTGGCTACGTGCTGCTGGAGTTTCGTTACCGGATCAAAGCTGTCGGAGCATTTGTGGTGGGGATCGGATTTATTGCGATGGGCGCAGCCTCTCTTCTGCCCTATCGCTACCAGACGGCAGAGCCCCTCGTGCCGGCCTTAAATAGTTATTGGATTTACATCCATGTGTCCGTCACTCTGACCAGCTATGCGGCATTTGCCATGGCCGGCGGGTTGGGCCTGATGTATCTCTTCAAAGAGAGGGCGGTCAATCGGGGTAGTCAGTCCCCCTTCTATGCGGCCTTCCCCGACCTCGAAACCATCGACGAGCTCGGATATAAAGCGATTATGTTGGGCTTTCCGCTGCTGGCTTTCGGCATCATCCTCGGCGCCATGTGGGCGAACTACGCCTGGGGCGGTTATTGGAGTTGGGATCCGAAAGAAACCTGGTCGTTGATCGTATGGCTGATTTACGGCGCGTATATCCATGCCCGCATGACGCGTGGCTGGGAGGGGCATAAGGCGGCAATTTATGCGATCTTCGGGTTTTTGATGGTCGTCTTCTGTTTCTGGGGTGTGAACTTTCTGCTGTCTGGTCTCCATGCGTACGCCTAGGCCATGAGTGATATTGCAAATCAGAGTTCAGCCGGCTCAGCCACACGAAGTGGGCCTTCTCGAACAGTGGTGGTGCTTGCTGCCGCGGCTATTCTTGGGGTGATGTTTCTCATCGTATGGCTGCAGAGCTCCAAGTATGAGCCGCTGATTGTCGGAAAAGAGGCGCCTGATTTTCAACTGCCTGATTTGAACGACAAGCCGTTACGGTTGTCTGACTACCGGGGGAAGGTGGTCTTTCTGAACTTTTGGGCCACCTGGTGCAAGCCCTGTCGTGAAGAAATGCCCTCTATGGAAGTGTTGTACAAAAACTTTGAAAAAGACGGACTCGTGATTCTGGCGGTGAGCATCGACCGGGTCACCACGAAGAAAGAAATCCCGCCTTTCGTCAAAGGTCTGAATCTGACCTTCCCCGTTCTGGTCGATTCGTGGGGGCAAACGGATAAACGTTACAAATTAATGGGGGTTCCTGAAACCTATATCATCGACCAGCAAGGTGTGCTGCGTGAAAAAGTGATTGGCCCAAGGGATTGGACGCGGTTAGACAATCTCAAAATACTCACGCAACTACTCAAGCCTGCCGACAAGGCCGCGCGCGTGGGCGCAACTGAGGCCCCGGCATTGTAGGTGTGATGATGAACCGTTGGTCGATACTCTCACTGCTCGGCACGGGCCTGTTAATCGGAGGAGTTGTTTTTGCCGATGCCCAGGGGGTGTCCTCTATTTCGAGCCCTCGTCCACTCACGGTGGCGGCTCCGCAGGTCGATGAGGAGGCCCCGAACTTCCTCCTGAAGGACTCCGAAGGGTTCAATGTCACCCTCGATCAGTATCGTGGGAAGGTGGTGCTGCTGAACTTCTGGGCCACGTGGTGCGGTCCCTGCAAAATTGAGATGCCGGCGATGGAACGGCTGTATCGATCGTTCAGCCGAAAAGAATTCGAGATCCTGGCGGTTTCAACCGATGCCCAGGGCACGGCCGTCACCCGTCCCTTTCAGCAGGAAGTCGGCTTCACATTTCCCGTGCTTCACGACGCCGATTTCAGAATCGGGCTGCAGTATGGCGCTCGCCAGCTGCCGATGACATTTTTGATCGATCGCAAGGGCATCATTCGCAATCGGATTCCCGGCGCTCGCGACTGGAGTGCGCCGGCAGGAAAACGGTTGGTCGAGGCGCTGTTGCAAGGGTCTTAGCATGACCGACTCGGTGCAATCCATTTCATTGGTGGCGGCTTTTTCAGCCGGGCTCTTGTCGTTTGTCTCTCCCTGTGTCCTGCCGCTGGTGCCGTCGTACATTTCCTACATCACGGGGCTTTCGATCGAACAGCTGACCGATGTTTCAGAACGAAGCCGCTTTCGTAAGGCCATCATTCTGAACTCGCTGCTGTTTATCGCTGGGTTCTCAACGGTATTCGTGGCGTTCGGTGCTTCGGCGAGTCTGTTGGGCCAGGCGTTGATTACCTACCAAGAACATTTACGACGGTTCGGGGGAATTGTCGTGATTGTGTTCGGGCTCTATCTCCTGGGGATTCTGAATCTGAATTTCCTGAAAATGGAGCATCGGTATCAATTCCGGAATCGCCCGGCCGGATTTCTTGGATCGTTTTTGATCGGGATCGCCTTTGCGGCTGGGTGGACGCCGTGCGTCGGGCCTGTGCTCGGGACGATCCTCCTGTATGCGAGCACGACGGAGTCGATGTACAGTGGAGTCGTCTTGCTCACGTGTTACTCTCTGGGATTAGCGCTACCGCTGTTCCTCACGGCGCTGGGGGTCGATCGATTCCTGAGTTACTTCAAGGAAGTGCGGGCCTACCTCTGGGGCGTCTCCACAGTGAGCGGGGTACTGCTCATTGTGGTGGGGGTGATGATCTATGCGAATTCGTTGACCATGATTACGAGCTTTCTCGAGCGATACGGGATTGGTTGGTATCTCGGGCAATAGTCGTGACCCATGAACTCTGCCCCGTTCGGCTCTTCCTGAACCCACCCACGCAGCAACCTCTTCTCACATTGGTCAGGTAAGACTGGTGTGGCCAGTTCTTCCACTATCGGTGCATCGCCTATGGCTGATGAGTATGAGTCCACAACGTACGATGTGATCATTGTTGGAATGGGCCCGGCAGGAGCGACTGCTGCGGCTGCTCTGAGCCGCGGCGGCCTGGCGGTGCTCGGATTGGACAAAGACGCGCATCCCCGATACAAAGTGTGTGGGGGGGGCCTGTCGGCACGTATCGATCACGTGTTGGACCCTGGGTTCCGGTCCGTCGTCGAGCAGACTGTGAATGCCGTGCAGTTTGTCTATCGGGGACAAGATCCTCTGCGCATTGAATCAGCGCGACCGATTGCCTATATGGTTATGCGGGATCGTTTCGATCACTATCTCGTGCAGGACGCGATTCACGCGGGCACTCACATCCGAACTGGCCACGGCGTGAGAGAACTCACGCAGGATCCGCTTGGTGTGGAAGTTGTCACCGCCCAGGGGCGCTATCGGGCCAAAATCGTGATCGGTGCGGACGGGGCGAATAGCCTCGTGGCACGACGCTTTTTCCCCAAGAGATCTCAATATCGGGCTCCCGCATTGGAAAGCGAAGTGCCGATCGATGTTGGAGGGCATGGTCCCGCCGCGACAGCGATTCTGGTCGATGTGGGAGCTGCGCAGCAGGGGTACGGATGGATTTTCCCGAAGCGCGAATGCCTTTCTGTGGGAGTCGGAGAGTTTCGCCGCAAATCGAAGAGCCTGCATGCAACCTTTGACCGCTTTGTCACGGATGAACGAGGCGTGATCGGCGGGACGGTGCCGCGCCCGGCAGGGCATCCGATTCCAGTGTACGAAGAGTCTGAGGCCCGGAGGCAGGGGGTGGATTCTCGTTTTGTGGTGGGCCGCACGATGCTCGTCGGTGACGCGGCTCATTTGGTCGACCCGTTGTTTGGCGAGGGGATCTACTACGCGATCCGTTCAGGGCAACTGGCAGCTCGGGCGATACTTGCTCATCCAGGCGACCATTGCGCGTCGCTGGCTGCGTATGAGGCGGCCTTGGAACGGGAGATCCTACCGGATTTTCGCGTGACGGCCAGAATGGCCCAGGTCATCTATGCCTTCCCTCGACTGGCCTTCAAGCTCTTGCGCCGGTATCAGGATGTCGTCCAGGATTATTTCGGAGTGCTACAGGGACGCATGACGGCCCAGCAATTTCTCCCCCACGCAAAGAAACGCCTGAAGGCATCGGTCAGCGACCTCCTCCTCGAAGCGTTACATTTGCGATAAATGGGTGAGACGGATGCGCGGTTCGTCAGCACCAGGCTCCGAGCCGGCAGGAGACGAACGGCTGAGACAGGGCAGCGCTCGGAGCGCGTTTGAGGTCGGGGACCGTCGGCGCGGTAAACGTCGACGGGACAGAGGCCGCCAGCAGGGTATTAGTCGGTTGGTTCTGCGGAGCCGGCGTTTCTTTGCTGGCCACGATTGCCGCCGTCGGTGATTGTTTTTCGAGTTTGGCCAGCAGTCGACGGCCACTTCCTGTCACTTCACTGTTCGGATATTTTTCTGCTAACAGTTGCAGCTTTTCCATCGCCCAATCGTTCGCGCCCAGCTCCTGATAGGTCAACGCCAGGTAGTACAAGGCTTCCGGCGCCACTTTCTTATCTGGATAATCCTTCATGATCATATCGAATCGATGGGCCGCCGCGAGGTACGACGAGCGTCGATAGTAAAATTGCCCGACAAACAGATGTGTCTTTGCAAGCCAATCATGGCAGTCGGCCAGACGCTGGAGGGCCTGAGCCTCATATTTGCTGTTGGGGAAGTCTTTCCGTAATTTTTCGAAGGCGGCGATGGCCTTCTGAATCGGATCGGGATCGCGGTCAATGGATTTTCCCATCCGAAGATGGCTTTCGGCTAAACGGAATTGGGCGTAGACGGCCAGCTGGTGGCTGCGGTGTAGTTCCAGGAAATGCTGGTATTCAACGATGGCCTCGGCGAACTCTTCCTTGTCGAAAAAGGCCTCGCCCCGTTTCATGATCACGTTGGGGTCGTAGTTCTTTTCAATGGTATCGCCGAGGAAGATTTGCTCGTCCGTCCCGCTTACGGGTTTGCCTTGGGCCGTGGTTTTGGGCTTGCTCGAACAACCGGCCGAAAAGCACAGCAGTCCACCCATAACGGCTAAGCGCACACACCAATCCCACGAATGCCGATGCATCCGGACTCCTTCGCCACAGTAAGAATTGATCGTCGAGCGAACGTAACTACACAATTTTTCTAGCAGATCATGAAATGAAAAGCAACGAAATCAATGTCCGGAGTTGACCCTCCGGAAGCCGGGTCCTATAATCTCGCCGCACCTTGGAACGGGGTGCGAGCCGTTGTAAAACACCAATTCCCAGAATGCTCCAGTAGGAATTCCGTGAAGCGCAGTCGGATTGTCGGGACCGGTTCCTTTGTGCCCCCTCGAGTGGTCCATAACGAGGAGGTGGGGCGGTCGCTTGGACTGAATTCAGATCAGATCATGGCCCTGACCGGTATTCGCACGAGACATTGGGCCGAGCCTGGGCAAGCATCCTCGGACCTGGCTACCGAGGCAGCGCAGCGGGCCTGCGAGGCGGCTGGAATATCACCGCGATCGCTGGACGCGATTCTCGTTTCGACCACCTCACCGGATAGCGCCTTTCCTTCCACCGCCTGTCACCTGCAGCGCACCCTAGGGGCTGGCTCGGTCATGGCCTTTGATCTGTCGGCCTCTTGTTCGGGATTTCTTTACGGATTGTCGATGGCCGATGCCATGCTCCGAAGCGGGCATATTCGATCCTGCCTCGTCGTGGCTGCCGAAGTGAAGTCCAGCTCGTTGAATCTGGCGGACAAAGAAACAGCGGTGTTGTTCGGTGATGGCGCGGGCGCCGTGGTTATGGTGCAGGAGGAGTCGGTTCGGCCGGAGGCTCCCGGTATTCTTGGCGTGCGTCTGTATGCAGAGGGCGCGGGGCATGGGCTCATCACCATCCCTGCCGGAGGCTCGCGAAAGCCGAGCGGGGCGGAAACCGTGCGCGCGAAAGACCATCTACTGCGGATGCGGGGAAGTGCCGTGTTTCGTGCCGCTGTCCGTCACTTGGAACACGCGATTGTCGACCTGTTGAAAGAGTTCGGGCTCTCGACCGCGGATGTCACCAGGTTCATAGCGCACCAGGCCAATGCCAGGATTCTCGAGCAACTTCGTCGACGCCTCAAGTTGTCACAGGAGGCCATCTACTCGGTCATTGAACGCTACGGCAATACGTCGTCCGCGTCCCTTCCCATCGCGTTGGACTGTGCGGTTCGGGAACAGCGGCTTGCGGCAGGAGATGTCGTGGTATTAGCAGCATTCGGCGGGGGCTTAACCTGGGCCACAGGATTGGTGCGCTGGTAACCCCTCGCGGCTAGAAAGGACGTTATGTTCGGTCTCATACCCCGGGAAGAAGCGTTTTTCGATTTGTTCAAGAATGCGGCGCATAACATGATCGAAGGCAGCCGTCTCCTGAAGGACATGACGGAAGACTTTCGAAATCCGGTTGAGAAAGCGAAGCGCATTAAGGATGTCGAGCATGTCGGGGACGGCATTACCCATGACATCGCCCGAAAACTCAATCAGACCTTCATTACGCCCATCGATCGGGAAGACATCCATGATTTGGCAAGCGCGTTGGACGACATCCTGGATGTGGTCGAAGCGATTGCCGACCGATTCGTGCTGTATAAGGTGGTCGCTCCGACGGACGCGGCGATCCGGTTGGCCAATGTCCTATATCAGGCGGCGGTCGAAGTCGGCGCCACGGTGGATTTGCTCGGCAAGTCGCATCAGGCGGTGACGGAATGCAGCGTGCGGGTGAATAGCCTGGAAAATGAGGCTGATCGCATCTCTCGCGATGCCATCTCATCGTTGTTCGAGAAGGAGACCGATCCGATCGCCGTCATCAAATGGAAAGAGATCTACGAAAACTTCGAGGCGGGAACCGATCGGTGCGAAGATGTCGCGAATATTCTTGAGCGCATCGCCTTGAAGCACACGTGAGCAACTCCCGCACATTCTTCGATACTCATCCTGACCAATACTCGAGGGGTAGGACGCGGCATTCATGGCTGAACTGAGCGGATTGTTGTTAGTCGTAGTGATTCTGGCGTTGTTGTTTGACTTTTCCAACGGGTGGCATGACAGCGCCAATGCCATCGCGACGGTGGTCTCCACCCGTGTGGTCAGTCCTTCCACCGCGGTGCTGGTCGCTGGTGCCCTCAACGTGGCTGGGGCGTTCATGTCCACTGCCGTGGCCAAGATGGTCGGCACGGGCATTGTCGATCCCCAGTCGGTGACCCAGACGGTGGTGGCCTCGGCACTGGCAGGTGCCATCGTCTGGAACTTCATGACGCTCCTGTTGGGGCTGCCGACCAGTTCGTCCCATGCGCTCATCGGCGGGTTAGTGGGCGCCGCGCTCACCCATGGCGGCATGGCCGCCGTGAAATTTTCAGGCCTCCGGTCGGTGCTCGAGGCGATGATTCTGTCGCCGTTTTTCGGGTTTGCGATCGGATTGGTCCTGATGATCGTGTTGAGCTGGCTCTTTTTTCGGGTGCCCAGAGCACTGGCATTGAGATTGTTTTCCCGGCTGCAACTCGTCTCCGCGAGTTTTATGGCGTTCAGTCACGGGGCAAACGATGCCCAGAAAGCCATGGGCATCATCACGCTAGCGCTCGTCTCCGCCGGCGTATTGCCCACCGCAGAAGTCCCGACCTGGGTGATCGGATCCTGTGCTCTCGCGATGGGGCTTGGCACGGCGGTGGGGGGATGGCGCATCGTGCGCACCCTGGGCATGCGGATCGTGAAGCTCGAGCCGGTCCATGGATTTGCGGCCGAGACCGGCGCCGCGATCGTCTTGATGGCCACGGCCCATATCGGACTTCCCGTCAGTACCACGCATACCATCACTTCGACCGTGATGGGGGTTGGAGCCGTCAAGCGGCTCTCGGCGGTGCGGTGGGGCGTCACCCGTCGTATCCTGTCGGCCTGGCTCTTCACCTTGCCGGGCGCGGCGCTTCTGTCGACTATGTGTTACCTGCTCCTATCGAAACTGTCGTAGGCGACTCCTGCGCGACGGGCAGGTGAACCACAAACCGGCTCCCCCTGGGCGCATTGCCCTCCACCCAGACCTGCCCGCTATGGGCTTCGACGATATGTTTGACAATGGCGAGTCCCAAACCCGTTCCGCCGAGTTCGCGCGAGCGGGCCTTGTCGACCCTATAGAATCGTTCGAAGACCCTCGGCCGGTCCGCTTCGGGAATGCCGATGCCCGAGTCTGCCACGACGACCTCAATCATCGGGCGCGGTGATGCCGTCCGGCTTTGCGCCGCATGCCGGATGCTCATGGAGATCCGGCCCTGATCCGGCGTGTACTTCACGGCGTTTTCCAGCAGGTTGATGAAGACT
>ERZ650309.635-NODE-635-length-17138-cov-8.211380_pt1 | contig 17138 bp, 13 predicted proteins | sample MGYA00376245_ERZ650309 | MGnify/ENA primary metagenome ERZ650309 (study PRJEB26733, sample SAMN07839294) | wastewater metagenome | biome: urban; feature: wastewater treatment plant; material: waste water | place: USA: North Carolina | collected 2016-04-26 ...
ACTCTTTCCCTACACGACGCTCTTCCGATCTCTCGGCGCAGGCTCAGGGTGGGTTAAAATAGAAAATAAAGCACCGTTTTTAGCCTTAACACACCCCTAAATCCCCTCTCAAGAGGGGACTTACTTCTAAAAAAAAACCAAAAAAGCAGGTTTTAGCTTAACCCACTTTATAGCGATTTATTTTTCGACAAATGCTCTTTCAATAACATAGTCACCCGGTGCATGGCTTGTACCTTCAACAAAACCACGCTTCTCTAAAATATCAACCAAGTCTTTTAACATACTTGGGCTGCCACAAATCATCACCCGATCGGTTTCAGGGTTTAATTGGGGTAAACCAATGTCATCACACAACTTACCACTTTCGAGTAAATCGGTTAAACGACCTTGCGTGGCAAACTCTTCACGAGTGACGGTTGGATAGTAAATTAATTGATTTTTGATTAATTCACCAAAATGCTCATGGTCTGGCAACTCTTCGGTAATATGATCAAAATAGCCTAATTCGCTTTTCCAACGAACACCATGAGTTAAGACAATTTTTTCAAACGCATCATAAAATTCAGGATCACGGACGACACTCATAAATGGTGCTAAACCAGTACCTGTTGATAATAAGTATAGATTTTTACCAGGTTTGAGATTATCCATAATCAACGAGCCAGTTGGCTTTTTGCTGACTAATAAAGTATCACCGACTTGTAAATGCTGTAAACGAGACGTTAAAGGGCCATCAGGTACTTTAATGCTATAAAACTCTAAATGATCTTCGTAATGTGCGCTAACTACACTATAAGCGCGCATTAATGGACGACCATTAACTTCTAAGCCAATCATCACAAACTGACCTGTTTTAAAACGCAAAGTCGGGTTACGTGTGGTGGTGAAGCTAAATAAAGTATCGTTCCAGTGATGAACACTGAGGACTTTTTCTTCAAAAAAAGCGGCCATATCGCTATAAATCCTGATAGAAGGTTTAAAATCGGGACTTACGCATTTTGCCAAAATTAGCGCGTTTTGTGAGCATATAATCGTTAAAAACGATTGATGCGAGCAAATAAGCGATAACCGCGTAAGTCCTAAGATGTACCTATTTTAACAAAAATCAGATAAGTTATTGAGACAATTCCGCTATATCTTCATGCAATTAAATCATATTAATTATTAGCAAAACTGATGGATATACGTTTTTTATGCAGTTTTATAAATAGAAAACTGCATTATCACTTATTTTTATATGTTATAAAATCCAATTTTCCACATTCAATCCATCAACACGTTGAAATTCTTTAACATTATTGGTCACAAGCAGCGCATTTAATGCTAGAGCATGAGCTGCAATTAACAAATCATTATCGCCAATTAATTGGCCTTGATATTTTAATTTTGTACGAATTTCACCATAATAAAATGCCGCTTGTTCATCAAACGGTACAATATCTAAACACTGACAAAACTGATTTACTTGTTGGTGATTATGTTCTGGTTTGCTAGAGTGGCTTGCTCCAAAGCGCAACTCTGCTAAGACAATACTTGATATAGCTAAATGTTGGCTATATTGCTGAAATTTCTTTAATACCTCAATGGGTCTGCGGTTCATTACGTAAATGCAGATGTTAGTATCTAATAAAATTTTACTCATTCAAAACTAGCTCGCTCTGAAAAGCGCATTGTTTCTTGCTCTTGCATAAAATCATCTGTAGGGCGTTGTTCACTGGCAAAATAATCTAGCCAATTTGAACGGTAAGGGGTCAGAATGACTTTATCACCTACTTTTTCGATCATCACCTCTTGCCCTTCAAAACGACAAAATGCAGGTAAACGTACAGCCTGACTACGGCCATTCATAAAAAGTTTTGCTGTTGTTTTTGGAGTTTCCAAAGATATAGATGGCATAATGAGTTACTCCCAAATCGAGATATATACCAAGTATATATCTCGACCTAAATAACAACAACACAATTCTATTTATTTTGTTACGCCAAACCACGCCAATTTATCTTGCAACTTGACCACATCACCAATAATAGTCAACGTTGGTGCTTTGATACCACTTTCGTGAACTTTATCAGCAATAGTAGCTATTTCACCAGTAACCACTTGCTGATTGGGACGTGTGCCATGAGAGACTAAGGCAACAGGCATATCAGGACGCATACCATTAGCGATGAGTTGTTTAGCAATCTCTTCTAAACCCACCAAGCCCATATATAAAACAAGGGTTTGACGTTCATGAACTAATTCAGACCAAGGCAGGTTTGGTGTGCCATCTTTTAAATGACCTGTGACAAAACGCACTGATTGGGCATAATCACGATGAGTTAAAGGAATGCCTGCATAAGCAGAACAACCACTGGCCGCCGTAATTCCAGGTACAACCTGAAAAGCAATGCCTGCTGCTGCTAACTCTTCAATCTCTTCCCCACCACGACCAAAAATAAACGGATCACCACCTTTTAGGCGACAAACACGTTTACCCTCTTGTGCTAATCTTACTAATAATTGATTAATGTCTTCTTGGGGAACGGCATGATCGGCACGCGCTTTACCCACATAAATCATGTCGGCATCACGGCGGCAAAGATCTAAAATAGGTTGAGACACTAAACGATCATACACAACAACATCGGCTTGCTGCATTAAGCGCAAGGCTTTAAAGGTTAATAAATCAGGATCGCCTGGCCCAGAACCGACTAAATACACTTCGCCTGCATGTTGTTGGTGTGTGGCTAAAGCTTGTTGTAAATGCTGTTCGGCAGCATCATGACGGCCGTTATACACTAACTCAGCAAAACGTCCTTGCAATTCTTTTTCCCAAAAAGCACGTCTGTTTGAGGTATCTGGCAATACTTGTTGCACTTGTTGACGAAATTTACCAACAAAAGCAGCTAGTTGACCATAAGCCGCAGGAATCACACTTTCCAATCGAGTTCTTAATAAACGTGCTAGGACTGGCGACTGACCACTACTCGAAATAGCGATTACCACAGGCGAGCGATCAATAATTGACGGAAAAATAAAGCGGCATAAAGCGGGTGCATCGACGACATTAACAGGAATATTAGCCAGCTCACAATCGTTAAAGACTTGTTGATTGAGAGCCTCATCATCCGTTGCTGCAATGACCAAACGCTGTTGAGCTAAATGTTGAGCATGATAAACTTGTTCGATGATTTTTCCACCATTGGCCAACACTTGCTCTTTTAGCTCAGGTAAAATATCTGGAGCAATGACCGTGACTTTTGCATGTGCCTTGAGCAGTAACGTTACTTTACGCTTGGCAATATGCCCACCACCAATCACCAAACAAGGTTGCTCAGCAATTTTTAGAAAGACCGGTAAATAATCCATCAGCCAATCACCTGCTTTTGTTTTTTCACTTCAGCATAGGTATCACGAGCCATACGTGCATCATCTTTGCTTAAGGCTGTTTTGTGTAATACCAAACCATCACACAACCATTCGCCATCAAAATTTAATAAGGCCGTACGAACAATCATAAACTCAGGTAAGGTTTCTTCTAAAGCGGTTGTTAATGCTTTTACTTGATAAAAAGCACCAGTATTCACATGTTGAAACACATAACCTTTTTGGTATTTTTTCAAATAAATAAAATCGCCAAATACGGCCTGTTTAATAACAGCTAACCATTCAGGTACAAGTGCATTTTCATAAACTTGTGGATGATTATCACGGTAATAATAGATCTGTTCACGCAATTGTGCATATTTTTCCATTGAATCAGGTTCAACTCCCTGATTCAAGGCTTGCATTAATTCTTTATAGGCTGCCAAAAAGCGATCAGCAATATTTTTATCAACGAGCATGGTTATACCTTTGTAGCCTGTATGTAGCATAGCGAAATACAGGAAAAATCAGAATACATAACAATTTCCCGTGTTGCGTTGCACTTCACACGGGCTACTGATGATTTATTTTTCTATCACCTTAACACCGCCCATGTAGGCTTGTAAAACGTCAGGCACACGAATCGAACCATCTGCTTGTTGGTAATTTTCTAAAATCGCCACTAAGGTACGGCCAACTGCCAAACCAGAACCATTTAAGGTATGTAACAACTCAGGCTTGCTGTCTTTGTCACGGTAACGTGCTTGCATACGACGTGCTTGAAAGGCTTCAAAGTTTGAACACGAAGAAATTTCGCGGAATTTGTTTTGGGCAGGTAACCACACTTCTAAGTCATAGGTTTTTGCCGCAGAAAAGCCCATATCACCACCACATAACAACATCACGCGGTATGGTAAGCCTAATAATTGCAATACTTTTTCGGCATGACCTGTTAATTCTTCTAAAGCTTGGTAAGAGTCTTCTGGACGTACCAATTGCACTAATTCAACTTTTTCAAATTGATGTTGACGAATCAAACCACGGGTATCTTTGCCATAAGACCCTGCTTCACTTCTAAAACAGGGTGTATGTGCCACGTACTTAACAGGCAATTGTTCGGCAGCAATAATTTCGTCACGCGCAATATTAGTCACTGGCACTTCGGCAGTAGGAATTAGATAAAAGGGTTTTTCGCCTTGTAATTTAAACAGGTCTTCTTCAAATTTAGGCAATTGGCCTGTGCCTTTTAAACTATCAGCATTTACCAAATAAGGCACATACACTTCTTGATAACCATGCTCAGCCGTATGCAAATCCAACATAAATTGAGTTAAGGCACGTTGTAAACGCGCTAAACCACCCTTAATCACCGAGAAGCGAGAGCCTGTAATTCTGGTGGCGGTGGCAAAATCAATTAAACCTAAGGCTTCGCCCAAATCGGCATGGTCTTTTGGCTCAAAATCAAATTGAGGAATATTGCCCCAGCGACGTACTTCAACATTGTCTTCTTCGCCTTTACCTTGTGGTACAGACTCATGTGGCAAGTTTGGAATAGCCATGCTAAAAGCATTAATGTCATGTTGTAGATTTTCAAGTTCAACTTTAACCGTTTCTAAACGTTCGTTGACTTCTTGCATACGTGCCATAATCGGGGCAACATCTTCGCCATTCTTTTTGGCAATACCAATTCTTTTTGCCCCTGCATTACGCTCAGCTTGCAAGGTTTCGGTTTCGGTTTGCAAGCTCTTACGTTGCTCTTCAAAAGCTTGTAATTTGGCAGTATCTAATTCAACTTGGCGACATTGTAAGCGAGCAGCAACAACGTCTGGTTGGCTACGTAATAATTTAGCGTCTAACATGAAAAATAATCCTAGAAATCACTCATCAATCACATCAACATCTTTTGGTGGTGTGAATTGAAAAAAAGATGGCGCAATTTTGCCATTAACTTGCATTTGACTAAAGAAAATATCGGTTCTTTGCCCTAAAGAATCTTTTAATTGCATCGAATTGAGGCTTTGATTGTTAAAAGTCAGCTTTAAACTCTCAAAAACAGCTTCTTTATCTTTGGGCTTGAGGATAAAAACACTTTGTTTGGCTGACAAGCCCTTTTCTTGACTAACGGTGAATGATTGCGCAATTTTTTTGCTATCACCCGATAATAATAAGGCTGGCGTGTTGCCGACTTGCTTATCCAGTTTTTGTTTGGTGGCTTGTTGTAGGTCTGGATCATAAATCCAAACCACTTGACCATTGGCAATGACTTGTTGGGTAAACGGCTTTTGGGTATCCCAACGAAATAAATAAGGACGTTGTACAGACATTTGCCCTGTTAAGGTCTGTAAAGATTGACCTTTGGGGTCAATGGTATGCTGCTCGAAGTTGGCGCGCATACTGGTGACTTTTTCTAATAAAACATTCAGTTTTTGGCTGGCGGCTTGGTCGGCTAAAACGGATGTTGATAACAAAGATAAAGAGAGGCTTAAAAAGAATAAACGCATTCTATCAAACTCATTTAATGATAAGATGGTAGTTTATTAACATATAATTGCTTAAAAATATGTTTCACAAAAATACCCTTATGGTTAATCCATATAATAATACGTTGATTTTTGGTAAAATTCCCGAAATTTATCATGGTCGAGATTATTTTCCATCGGGTGATATTTATTTGCGTTATGGCGAACACAAAGGAATTAATCGAGGCTTTGGTGTCGCACACATTTGGCAAGCTCATCAAAAAGAATTATTGCAATTAGGCTATACAGAAGAAATTCACGTTTCTCACTTTGTCGCTTCTATTATTCAAGTTGGCACACCACTATTCTGTGAGTTTAATGATGTCAGAGGGAAGCATAGAGTTACTGTTTTAAAATCATCCAGAGGAATTGCTATTTTAGAACAAAAGTCTAATGCAACTAATGAGACTTTTTATTCTGTTGTTACCGCTTTTACGCGTAACAAAGCTTATGGCATACAGATTGGTGTATCTTGTTAAATTATTGTGGCCGGATAGTAGCAGCGATTCCTTAGCTTAAAGGTTCGGAATCCACCCTAACGTGTCCTATCCTAAAAGATGACCTGACTCATCTTTTGTCCACTAGCGAAGGCTATTGTTCAGGTTAAACCCTCTGCTAAAAGCTCTTTACAGGCCACAACTTAATTTTATGTGATGCTATGTTAATAATCAATTATTATTTGGCACCAATACTTCACGTGTGCCATTACTTTGCATTGAGCTAACTAAGCCCGCCATTTCCATCGCTTCAATTAAACGTGCGGCACGATTGTAGCCAATCTTAAATTTACGTTGTACAAAGGAAATAGAGGCTCGACGCGTTTCTAACACAAAAGCGACTGCATCATCATATAATACGTCTTGTTCGGCATCAGCATCTTCATCACCCATGCCGCCTGTTGCACCTTTTGCGGGTGTGCCATCGTCATTATAATCTTCTAAGATTTCATCGACATAATTGGGTTCACCACAAGAACGCCAATGGTCACACACCCGATGCACTTCATCATCACTGACAAACGCACCATGAATACGTACAGGTAAGTTGCTACCAATCGGTTGAAATAACATATCACCATGACCTAATAATTGTTCTGCACCGCCTTGATCTAAAATAGTACGTGAGTCAATTTTGCTTGATACTTGGAAGGCAATACGCGATGGCACGTTGGCTTTAATCAAACCTGTGATCACATCAACCGATGGACGTTGGGTTGCCAAAATTAAGTGAATCCCTGCGGCACGAGCTTTTTGGGCAATACGCGCAATTAACTCTTCAACTTTTTTACCAACAATCATCATCATGTCAGCAAATTCGTCAATCACAATAACAATAAACGGCATAGGTTCTAAACGTGGGGGCGCGTCTTGTAAACCTGAATCTTCTTTTTTCCATAAAGGATCAAGAATATTTTCACCACGGGCTTCGGCTTCTTTTAATTTGGTATTAAAGCCTGCTAAGTTACGCACACCAACAGCCGCCATTAATTTATAACGACGTTCCATTTCTGCGACAGACCAACGTAAAGCGTTGGCGGCATCTTTCATGTCCGTAACAACTGGCGTTAACAAATGCGGGATTTTATCGTAAATAGACAATTCCAACATTTTTGGGTCAATTAAGATTAAACGCACTTCTTCAGGTTTGGCTTTGTATAAAATACTTAAAATCATGGCATTTACGCCCACTGATTTACCTGAACCCGTTGTACCTGCAACTAATAAGTGCGGCATTCTGGCTAAGTCGGCAACCATGGGCAAACCACTAATGTCTTTGCCTAAAGCCATGGTAATGGGTGATTCTTTTTCTTGATAAACAGGCGTATCTAAAATCTCTTTAAAGCGAACAATTTGACGATTTTCATTAGGTACTTCGATACCAATCACCGTTTTGCCCAAAATCGCTTCAACCACACGCACCGAGACCATTGCCATAGAACGTGCTAAATCTTTGGCAATGTTGGTAATTTTGGAAACTTTTACCCCCGCGGCTAAATCCACTTCAAAACGTGTAATCACTGGGCCGGGTAAAGCATCAACCACTTTGGCATCAACGTTAAACTCTTTAAGTTTAATTTCTAACAAACGTGATAAACGCTCTAATTGTTCTGGTGTAAAACCTGCTTTGCGATTTAAATCGGGTTTTTCGAGTAGTTCTAATGAGGGCAAGTCCATGGTGGGTTGCCAATATTTACCTGTTGGTGGTGCAGCTAAAGCCTGATTAATTGCTTGAGCAGGAGTAACCACTGGTTTTGCTGGCTCAACAAAATCCTCTTCATCGTCAAAAACAACGTCATCCATTAAATCTTGTTCAAGACTAATTAAAGCCGCGTCAGGTATGGCTTGAGCCAATGTCGGAGCTATCTCTTCGATCACCACTGGCTCAATACGCTCATCAATATCACTTAAACCTGTAGCGGTGGTGTCTTGCATAGAAGGCATCACTCGCATTCTTGGTTTTTCGGTCGGTGCCGTGACAGGCTCAATAAATGTGGGAATAACCTCTTCAGGCTCATGTGAACCGAGAGCAACAAAGTCGTCGTCTTCGTTGTTTTCTTCGTAATTAAAAGTTTCAAGCAAAACTTCAGGCTCAGCAGCAATCGCTGGCTCGGCTATCATGTCTTGTTGTGGAATAATTTCTTCAAATGCGTCGATTGGTTCATCGATCATTTCTTCAACAAATGGCAACTCTTCCGCTAAAACAGGAAGCTCTTCAATCACTTCGTCAAATGGCTCATCAATAACAACAGTCGTTTCTGCGACTAATTCTTCAATGCTCTCAGTGACAGGCTCTTCAGTCACGATAGGCATTGTTTCAATCTCGTTAATTGGTTCAGGAGCAACAACAGGTTCAACCACTGCTTGTTTGGCCATCACAACAGGCGTGTTAATGACAGGTGCTGACACAGGTTCATCATCATCTAATAAAGCACCAAACTCAGCAGCCAATAAGTCTTGGCTTTGTTGTAATTTAGCTTCTTCCAGAGGGTTAACCTCAGCTTTCGCTAAACTTGGTACAACTTCATCTTCAATAATCGGAATGTCAGTCAATGAGATACTGGGCTCAACTTTTTCTGCAACGGCTAACTCAGGCACTTCAGCGACTAAATGAGCTTTGGCACTGGCTAACATTTCGGGCGTGATTGCAGGCATTTCTTGAGTAAATCCTGCTAATGCCTCATTTAATTCATCTAAAACCTGTGGTGTATCGCCAATTTTTGGACTAACAGAACCATCCTCTAACACAGGAATATCTAATAATGAAGGCTCAATACGCTCATTAGGTTTAATTTGGGCTTGTACCTTGTCATTGGTGATATTCAGGGCAAATTTTTCTTCGGCTTTGGTTTCGGCAACTTTTAAGGCTTGCTGTTGGTGTTTATGCTCTTGATACTCTTCGGCTTTACGTTGATAGCCCGATTTCATCCGCAAAATGGCTGCATACGGTGCATAACCCAAAGCCTCTAAAACCAAAAACCAAGGAAAAGCCGTCACCAAAGAGCCATTTAATAGCACTACAGCACCTAATAAAGTCGTACTCCCTAATAAACCAAAGCTTTGTAACATCGCTTGGCCTACTTCTAAACCAATAATGCCACCTGCTGCATTTTGAATCGTGTCACTCACTTCAACACTATGTAGCGCAAATAAACCAGAGGCAGCCACTAATAATAAGGCTTGTGCCAACCATCTAAACCAAAATTTAAAACCAATTTTATGCGGACGCCAAATGGCTAAAACTTCAAAGACAAAAAATAAAGGCAATAAAAAGGCAGCTTTACCTAAAAAGCTAAAAAACAAATCGGCCAGCCAAGAACCTGCAACACCCGCAGAATTTGAGACCGCTAAAGTATCACTACTGAGTTTTGACCAACCTGGATCAAGCGGTGAATAAGTCAACAAGGCAATAAATAAATATAAGCCAAAGCCAAGCCAGCCTACGCTTTGTACTTCGCGCCAACCTTTTGGTGGCTCTGTGGGCTGTTGTTGAGCAGTATTTAAAGCAGAGTTATTAGGTAAAGAAGCGGTCACAACAAAAATCCGTGAGTTTTAAAATTAGACTTGTGCATGGTTTTGCTTGCATAAAATCGATAAGACGAGTTTAGTGACAAACAAATAAGACATCAGGACATAAGTCATAGAAGGTTTATCTTTCAAAGCATGTGAGTATATGCGATTTTATCGAAAAAACATCCCTTTCGCTCACATAATCCGTTTTGCTGCGTCAACATCAGGCAGTTTGTAAGGCTGGATGAATAATTTTTCCATCTTGCACCGCGATTGCACTTTGTAAAACAGGATCAGCAGCCAATTTACCATTGGCCAAAGCCAATACATAGGGGGTAATTGCTTGTGATAAGAGTTGGGTGGCGGTGCGTGGCACAGCAGCAGGCATATTACTCACAGCAATATAACTTAAACCATTTTTTTGATAGGCAGGCTGTTGCCAATCGGTGGCCGCAATACCTTCAATACATCCGCCTTGATCGATGGCAATATCGACGATGACTCGCCCTTTAGCTAATAACTGTTGTTGGGCTATAGATAATACTTTAGGAGCATTTGCACCTTTAATTAACACCGCACCAATCACCGCATCTATATTAGGTAATAGTTGGGTAATTTTAGCTTCGTCAAAAAGCTGTACTTGTAGATTTGAGTCTTTTTGATAAAGCGCGTCCAATGCTTCTAAAGATTTATCAAACACAAATACTTCCGCTCCCAAAGCACTGGCCATTAATGCCGCTTGACTGCCTGCCACACCTGCACCCAAAACTAATACTTTGCCACGATGATAAATATTAAAATGTCCGCCTAATAAAACGCCTGCCCCTTGATGATTTTTTTGTAAATACTGAATGGCTAATTGCACCGCGATTCGCCCTGCAACTGCACTCATTGGAGCTAATAAGGGCAAACGATGATTGACAGTTAAGGTTTCAAAGGCAAGCGCGGTCACTTGTTGTTGTAATAAAGCAGTTAATACGTGTGGGTATGCGGCAAGATGCAAATAACAAAATAATAATTGTTGTGGTTTTAATAGGGCTAACTCTTCGGGCATGGGTTCTTTTACTTTAACAATTAAGTCAGCTTGATAGACATCTGCTAAGTTTTCGACAATTTTTGCCCCAACGGCTTGATAGTCTTGATTTTGATAGCCGCTATTTAGGCCTGCATCATGTTCTAAAATCAGTTCATGGCCTGCTTTTATCAGTAATTCAACCGCATCAGGTGTTAAAGCGACTCGCCCCTCTAAGGTTTTACGTTCACGTGGAATAGCTATTTTCATTAACCCCTCCCTAACCCTCCCCTAAATTATGAGAAGGAATAAATTTTTAAATTACTTTTTTAATTTTAGGCATAATTACCATTGTTGCCTTGCTTTTTGTGTTTTAAACCCATATTTATAGCCAATAATTTTTTAGAAGGTACACATCATGGATTCTCGTCATATTCGTTTATTAATTTTAGGCTCTGGCCCTGCAGGTTATACCGCTGCTGTTTATGCAGCACGTGCCAATCTTAATCCTGTCGTGATTACAGGTATGCAAGCTGGTGGTCAATTAACCACTACCACTGAAGTCGATAACTGGCCAGGTGATGCACATGGTTTAACAGGTCCTGATTTAATGGTAAGAATGCAAGCTCATGCCGAGCGTTTTGGCACAGAAGTTATTTTTGATCATATTAACGAAGTCGATTTTGCCAATAAACCATTTACCCTCAAAGGTGATAGCGGCGTATATACGGCTGATGCAGTAATTATTGCCACAGGTGCTTCGGCTCAATATTTGGGTTTGGAATCAGAACAAGCCTTTAGCGGTCGTGGTGTGAGTGCTTGTGCTACTTGTGATGGTTTCTTCTATAAAAATCAAAAAGTCATGGTGGTTGGTGGCGGTAATACTGCGGTTGAAGAAGCGTTGTATTTATCGAATATTGCCTCTCATGTCACCTTAGTGCATCGCCGTGATAAATTAAAATCTGAAAAAATTCTTCAAGATCATTTATTTGCTAAACAAAAAGAAGGCAAAATTAGCATTATTTGGAATCATGCCGTTGATGAAGTGTTGGGTGATGATTCTGGTGTGACTGGTGTGCGTGTCAAAAGCACGGTTGATGGTAGCACACAAGTTGTTGACGTTGCAGGGGTATTTATTGCCATTGGCCATAAACCCAACACCGATATTTTTGCAGGCAAATTAGCCATGAAAAATGGTTATTTGACGGTAAAAAGCGGCACTGAAGGCAACGCAACAATGACTTCTGTTGAAGGAGTTTTTGCAGCAGGTGATGTGGCTGACCACATTTATCGCCAAGCAATTACCTCAGCAGGCTCAGGCTGTATGGCTGCGTTAGATGCTGAAAAGTATTTAGATAATTTGAAGTAAGTTTCTTGGCATAAAATTATTGCCCCGTTTTGATTGCAAGTCGCTAAACGGGGCAATTTTATTTAGTTGTTTAGTGTAAATTGGCCATTAATAATAGAGTCATATTGTGACTGATATACGCCTCTAAGCTTCATATTATTAAATACCAATGTAGAGGAAGTAGTCCCTTTAGTCAAAGAAACCTTATCAAGACAACTCGTATCACCAGTCATGTCACATGTATAAACAAATAATGGTGTAGCTGTGTTAGCCCCTGAATATAAATTTATTGAGGTAAATTTATTGTTAGCGTTAGTTAGCTCATAACGTAATCCACGTACAGTGTCATTAATTTTTAGTACATATGACGTGTTAATGTCTCCTGAAAATTGATATGTATTTGCACTTACAGCCCCACTACCGCCTGTTGCACTACCATCTTTGTTGTATTGAACATTAGTCACTGTACCTGATGCAGTGCCTGTAGCTGCTAATGTAGTAGCCGTCACAGATTTTTTATGCATCAACAAACCACTATCAATAATCATTCCTTGTTTAGTAGAGTCAACATTGGCAACTTGCACATTAGCAAACTTGAATTCTATGTTGCTGTTCGTATTATTTTGAATGGTAATTCCCACACAAGCTGGCATATTGCCTACACCACAAGCATAAGCATATTTACTATTTTCTAGTTGGAAAGATTGCACACTACCATTTAAAACAGTCACTTTTGCATTTGCCATGGGGTCAGTTGAATCTTTAAACGTATAGATATCAGGCGAGCTAATTGCTGTTGATGTGCCATAAGTATAACTAAAACTACAGAAGTCATTTGGCGCGTTTGTAAAGCCTAGTTTGCTGTCGTTGCCTTTACTAGAACAAGTATTGGTAATAGCAGTGGCTTTTTCGCCATAAAATACTTTTGTATTATCAGCAAACTCTTTACCTTCGGCACTATAAACATTAGTCGTTGTTTTAAACAAAGTTACCTCACCTTTGTCGGTGATAACAACATGATTTGTGCCATTGCTTTGATTGTTAGGGCCACACACTTCTTTAATATTAGCTTCTGTACCTTTTACACTTGCCTTAGCAGTGCTGGTATTTAAGTTAAATACAACAGTCCCTGCATCTTTATAATCACCATTATAATCGGCAAGGCTGCTTAATGTTGCCACAGGTAGATTTTTGCTAGCACAAGTTGCAATGGTAGGTACTGTCACAACAGGAGTAAATTGTCCAAGGAATGATGTCAAAGACAAATTAATTTCATAGAGGGCATTATTATTAAAAATAACCTCATAGCTATAGCTACCATCTTTAAAGGCATAAGCTGAATAAGGTGCTTGAACAACGGTATTCTTAACGGGGTTGGTTAAGGTTTTACTGTTAAACGCCAGAGTTGTAGTTGTCGCATCAAAACAAACTTTTTGTCCATTAGTAAAAGGAGCATTGGTTGCTGTTGTTGCAAATGTCGTTTCAACACCCGTTGTACAACTTGTTGCTTGGCTATTACCATTACCCAAAAGTACTTCATTGCTTTTAAACGTTAATGTTTTATTGGTTTTAGTGACGGGACGATAAATACCAATACAAGTGCCTGTACTATCCGTAATTAACCAAGGATGAGTCACATAGGTTCCTTGTGGGTGTGTGTTTGGCCTGTTGCTAAATTTTGTCTATATGAAACACGTTGAGCTTGATAATTTAACCAATAAATACTGATGTTTGAGCCACGTTGGTTAACAAAGTCCATCGAAATCCCATCGCTCGCACTAGACTTAATCCGTCCTTCACCACTACAAGCATATTCTTCTACACCATCAACAGTACGGATTGGCACAGCATCTGGATAGTTTTTAACGCTATCTTTATCTGTGATGTTAAAACCTCCGTACCAACGATTAAAAGCAACGATATTGTTTAATTGTAAAAAAGAGGCATAAAAATTTTGTACCCAGTTTATCCAATTGCTTAAAAAAACATTCGTGTAATTGATGGCTAATGTTTGGCTACCAACACCATTAAAAGTACCATCATGGGCAAAATCATTGGCAAAAGCACGAGCCATATCATAAGCAGGGGTTGAACTGGTGCTGTTAATACGTTGAGCTTCTTTTGCTAAAGTGGCCAAATATGTGGCATAGGCTTTGCGCTGAGCCTCCAATGCTGTATTGATAGACGCATTAATTAATTTTTCAAATTCACCGTTACCAACTACAACAGGTGCTTGGGTAATATCAAAATTAAGTTTTAAGGCATTTTTAACAGCAGCATTAGCGGTATTAATATTTTGAGCGATTAAACCGCCAACTTGCTTTTCCGCTTGTTGAACAGCAGCTTCGGTTAAACCCGTTACACCAATATTTGCATTAGCAGTAACATTTGCTGCTGCTCGTAAAATAGGTTTAGCAACATCAGCTGTTGGTACGGTAATTTTTTTATTACTCTCAAGAGCCTCATCAAAATACTCAACCACACCTGCGGTAGTCGGCAAAACTTCTGCTAATACAGGCTCAGCAATTTGACTAACGGGCACAGTAAAAGTTGCAGTACCATTGCTAGTTGGTGTTAATGTTTGTGTAGGAGCTAATGCCACACCCGTTTTAGCATTTTTTAGTGTTACACGGCCATTTAAAATTTTACCTAAAGACGGTGTAACGGTAATTGTGGTGGTAGTCACCGCTTTACTGGATGCCCCCACATTATCGTCATCATTTGAATTACAAGCCGTTAGTGCCAAAGAGCTACACACAATGGCAGAGACTAATTTCTTTTGTTTAAACATTTTTATTCCCTCGTTTTTTAGTAACTAGGCATCAACTGAGTATTATTTGAGCCTACATAGAGTTTTTACTCTAGTTTTTGGATAAAAAAAAGGCTTTTTGTCGGGAAAAATAGACTTGCTATAGTAAAATTAGGGTTTGGTATTATCCTAATGGTGTATGCGTTATTGCCTATTATTTATTTTAAAAACGACGGTTATATCAATAACGATATAACTGTTTCTTAACTTTTGTTGCGCTGAGTGATAACATTCGCAACGTCTGACATTCTGTGAAGCGACGACCTAATATTTTTAGTCCAAGTTTTATGTCTTTGATTGTCTGTTGTCTATTTGTCAGCCAAATTTTAGGTTTATCATCTAAATTTTCGCCAGCTTAGACATTTCTATGGTCAGGAATTTGGCATAATATTTGCTTTGTAATAGCTCTTATTTTGTCTGTCCTAAAAAATGAGGAATTTCATCGTGCTAGAAGCTTATCGCCAACACGTTGCTGAACGCGCTGCCCAAGGCGTTCCACCCAAGCCACTTGATGAACAACAAACTGCTGCTTTAGTAGAATTATTAAAAAATCCACCAGCAGGTGAAGAAGCCTTCTTGGTTGATTTATTAGAAAATCGCGTACCTGCAGGTGTTGACCCAGCAGCCTACGTTAAAGCTGCTTTTTTAGCGGCTGTTGCCAAAGGCGAAGCAACCTCTCCATTAATTACTAAGCAACGTGCTGTGTACTTATTGGGTACTATGCTCGGTGGTTATAATGTTGAGCCATTAGTTCAGTTATTAGATAATGCTGAATTGGCTGCTGAAGCGGCTAAAGCGTTAAAAGCAACATTATTAATGTTTGACTCTTTCCATGATGTCGAAGAAAAAGCCAAAGCAGGTAATGCAGCTGCTAAAGAAGTCTTACAAAGCTGGGCTGATGCAGAATGGTTTACTAACCGTCCAGAAGTGCCAAGCACCATCAAATTGACTGTGTTTAAAGTGACTGGCGAAACCAACACTGATGACTTGTCTCCTGCTCAAGACGCTTGGAGCCGTCCAGATATTCCATTGCACGCTAATGCAATGTTGAAAAACGTCCGTGATGGTATCAATCCTGACAAACCAACAGAAATCGGCCCAATCAAGCAATTAGAAGCCTTAAAAGCAAAAGGTAACACCATTGCTTATGTGGGTGACGTTGTTGGTACAGGTTCTAGCCGTAAATCTGCAACAAACTCTGTATTGTGGTTTACAGGTAACGACATCCCACACATTCCAAACAAGCGTGATGGCGGCTTCTGTATTGGTAGCAAAATTGCTCCAATCTTCTTCAACACCATGGAAGATGCTGGTGCATTGCCTGTTGAATTAGATGTATCACAAATGAACATGGGTGATGAGATTGTTTTAAACATCGATCATGCTAATGCTATTGTGACCGCTACTAAAGATGGCGTTGAAATTGCTAAAGCTCCGTTAAAAACACCTGTGTTATTAGACGAAGTTCGTGCTGGTGGCCGTATTAACTTAATTATCGGTCGCTCTTTAACCACTAAAGCACGCGAAGCTTTAGGTTTAGCTCCTTCTACGTTATTCCGTCAACCACAACAACCTGCTGACACTGGCAAAGGTTATACCCAAGCTCAGAAAATGGTTGGTAAAGCGTGTGGCGTAACAGGTATCCGTCCTGGTACTTATTGCGAACCCAAAATGACTACTGTTGGTTCTCAAGATACAACAGGTCCAATGACTCGTGACGAATTAAAAGATTTAGCTTGTTTAGGCTTCTCTGCGGATTTAGTCATGCAGTCTTTCTGTCACACAGCCGCTTATCCAAAGCCAGTTGACGTTAAAATGCACCACACTTTACCAGACTTCATTATGAATCGTGGTGGTGTTGCATTGCGTCCAGGTGACGGTATTATCCATAGCTGGTTAAACCGTATGTTGTTACCAGACACTGTTGGTACTGGTGGTGACTCTCATACTCGCTTCCCAATTGGTATTTCTTTCCCAGCAGGTTCTGGTTTAGTCGCGTTTGCGGCGGCAACGGGTGTTATGCCTTTAGATATGCCTGAATCAGTATTGGTTAAGTTTAAAGGTAAAATGCAAGCTGGTATCACCTTACGTGATT
>ERZ650309.636-NODE-636-length-17130-cov-5.916545_pt1 | contig 17130 bp, 13 predicted proteins | sample MGYA00376245_ERZ650309 | MGnify/ENA primary metagenome ERZ650309 (study PRJEB26733, sample SAMN07839294) | wastewater metagenome | biome: urban; feature: wastewater treatment plant; material: waste water | place: USA: North Carolina | collected 2016-04-26 ...
TCTCCGCCCACCTCAGCCCCGTCCCCGAATTCCCACCACCCCAGGGGACTTAGCCCCCTGGAGGCGGTCACTGCCGTGGCGGCAGTGCACAACTGTTGGCGCAAAGGGTGTTACAAGTCGTACGCACTGATCGTCACCGTGCCAGGTGCCGAACCGTTGACGATCAGGTGTCTCGACGCGGCAGGCCTGACGTACAACTCACCGCGATTCGCGTGGCGCGGCAAGGGCCAACCGCGCATCGCCGCCCCGGCGAATTATTCTGTCTCCGCGGCAGATTGGCTCACGCTGGTCGATCGATTCGGCTTGGCCGAATACCTCGAGGACAGGTCGAAGTAGGGTCAGGAATACACCGGTTGACCGTCAGCTCCGAGCAGATAGCGCTCGGTTCCTTCACTGACCCGCGGTGCATCGCCACCCAGCGCGACGGCAATCTTGTTGATGCCGTTGCGCATGACATCCAGCGTGATCTCGGTGGCCTCGGCATCGGAGTAATGCTCGCGCACTCCCGCCGCCACCGCTGTGTCGATCTGTGACGGTGTCCAGACCAACGCATCGACATACCGCAGCGCCGCCTTGTGCCGCGCAGAGAGCAATGCTGACGATTCGTACAGCTCGATCTCCGAGTACATCGATTCGTTGCCGCCCGCATCGAGCGCAGCGCCCTCACGCAGTGACTTGCACAGGCGACAGTTGTGCGCAGCTGCGCCGCGGAGCCGGACCACCTCGGTGGTCACCGGATCCAGTTCGCGCATCGCACCGACTGTGCCGGCAAATCGATTCAACAGAAGGTCAACGGGATCGGTATCGCGGTCCCACTCGAGCGGATCGGCGAAACCCGGCAGCCCCAATGCTGCGAATCCGGCGCGCACCCGCGGCACGAAGTCGGCGATGTACGTCAGCGCGGCAACGTGGAAAGCCTTGGCTCCGAACATCTTCATGAAGCGCTTTCGCAGCTCCGGTGACACCGCGGACACATCGGCGCTGAACTGCTCGGCGAACACCGTCACGTCATGGTCTTCCAGTGGGTCGCCCGAGGCAGGCAACGCGGGCAACGACATCGTCGCCGCGCAGGTCTGCCGGAGCAGTGCCGTCAGAGGCGGATCAGGGTTGACGGCGATCAGCTGGGTGAGCAGCTCCATGCGCCCTACTTTATTGCGCCTGACTCACCGATGACATGTGAAAGTCCGGAATTCGCAACGACGGCATCTGGGCCCGGGTCGCCCAGTCTCCCCACTCACGAGGCAGGGTGCGCTCGCTGACGCCTGCCTCGGTGGCCCGGCGCAGCAGATCCAACGGGCTCTCGTTGAACCGGAAGTTGTTGACCGCCGCCGTCACTTCACCGTCTTCGATCAGATAGACGCCGTCGCGGGTCAGCCCGGTCAGCAACAGCACCGCAGGATCGACCTCGCGGATATACCACAAGGTCGTCAACAGCAGACCGCGCTCGGTGTGGGCGATCATGTCGACCAATTCGGTTGAACCACCGGTCATCAGCAGGTTGTCGGCGGGCAGCGCAACAGGTGCGTCGAATTCCGCGGCGGCCGCACGTGGGTAGGCCAGCGCATTGATCGTGCCGCCCCGGATCCAGTCGGTGCGGCCCACGTCCAGACCGTTGTCGAACACCGACGCCCGCTCCGATGAACTCGACGTCGCCACGAAGGGCAGGCAATCCAGGCCTGGTGCAAAAGGATCCGAATACAACGTGAGGTCCAGATCGGTCAGCCGCTCCCCCACCCGGGTCCCGCCTGCGTCGGACAGCGCCGTCCGGCCCTCCTGCGCACCCCGCCCGTCCATGCTCCAACTGAGGTAGATCATCATGTCCGCGACCGTCGACGGCGGCATCAGTGTCTCGTACCGACCGGCCGGCAGTTCCACGGTCTTGGACGCCCAGCCGAGTCGCAGCGAGAGCTCCTCGAGCATGGAATCGGTTGGTACATCGACGAAGTCGGCGGTGCTGACACCGGACCATGCACTCGCCGCGCCCCGCTTGGCATTGATCTCGACCGATCCGGTCGGCTGGGTGAACCGCCGGCGGACGCCACCCGAGGTCGCGAGGTATACCGTGTCGAGTTCATGCCGGGCGAACCCGTACAGCGCGTCGGCCTGATGGAAGCCGTTGACCAAACTCGGTGCGATACCGGCGAATACCGACGCGCTCGTGACCGGTGAGGGAGCTTCCCAATCATCAGGTGATTCCTGACCGGCCAGCGCCGGGGCGCTGTCGCGGGCCTCCGGCGCAGAACGCGCCGCGGCTTGCGACGCCGCCACCAAGGTAGGGATCGCGCCGGGGTCCACCTCGCTGGACTTCACCGAGCCGACTTGTGCGGTATCACCCTGTCGGACAATGGAAATCACGGTGATCTCGCGGCTGATCGACTCGCCGTTGGTGGTCATCGAGTTGCGGGCCCAGCGCAACGACGCGGTCGATCGATCGGTCACCAATACGATCGTCTCATCCGCTTGACCTCGACGCGCCGCCTCGGCCAGCGCCATCTCGACAACCTGCGGTGCAGTGATCATGACCGTCCCGATTCAGCTTTGGTATTGAGCACGTTGATGCCACGGAACAATGCCGACGGGCACCCGTGGCTCACGGCAGCGACCTGACCGGGTTGCGCCTTGCCACAGTTGAAGGCCCCGCCGAGACGCCAGGTCGATTCTCCGCCAACGGCTTCCATCGCACCCCAGAAGTCGGTGGTGGTCGCCTGATAGGCGACATCACGTAACTGGCCGTCGAGCCTGCCGTCGGTGATCTTGAAGAACCGCTGACCGGTGAACTGAAAGTTGTACCGCTGCATATCGATCGACCACGACTTGTCCCCGACGATGTAGATGCCATCAGCCACCCGGCTGATCAGATCGTCGGTGCTCAGATCGTCAGTGCCCGGTTGCAGTGAGACATTGGCCATCCGCTGGATCGGCACATGGTGCGGCGAATCGGCGTAAGAACATCCGTTGGAACGCGGCACACCGAGCTTCGGCGCGAACACGCGGTCGAGCTGATAGCCCACGAAGATGCCGTCACGCACCAGGTCCCAGCTCTGGGCCCGTACGCCTTCGTCGTCGAAACCGATTGTGGCCAGACCGAAGTCGACGGTGCGATCAGCGGTCACGTTCATCACCGGCGAGCCGTACACCATCGATCCCAGCTTGTCGGGCGTCGCGAACGAGGTTCCCGCATATGCCGCCTCGTAACCGATGGCCCGGTCGTACTCGGTGGCATGGCCGATCGATTCATGAATGGTCAGCCACAGATTGCTCGGATCGATCACCAGGTCGGTCGGACCGGCAATGACGCTGGGCGCCTTGACCTTTTCTGCCAGCAGCGTGGGCAACTCTGCCAATTCGCTGGTCCAGTCCCAGACCTCGTCGTCGGCTACCGCTTCCCAGCCGCGGGCGGTCGGTGGGGCCAGGGTCCGCATGGTTTCGAACGATCCGGCAGCGGTATCGACGGTGACGGCCTCTATCGTCGGCATGATCCGAACCCGCTGCTGGGTGATCGCCGAACCGAACGCGTCGGCGTAGAACGCCTGTTCCTTGACCGCGTGCAGGCCGGTCGAGACATGGTCGACGCCGTCGGCCGCCAGGAGCCGGCCGGTGTATTCGCCGAGGACCGCGATCTTGTCTGCTGCGGAGACCTCGAACGGATCGATGCGGTAGTCGGAGATCCAGGTGACGTCGTTGTACACCGGCTCGGGCGCCAGCTCGATGCGCTCGGCATTCAGGGGTGCCAACGCGACGGCTACCCCGACCGCGCGGCGGGCCGTTTCAGCGGCGACGGCCGGATCCAGCTCGGCGTGAGAGGCGAAACCCCACGTGCCGTCCACGATCACCCGGACGGCGAGGCCGATCTCCCGGGTGACCACCGAGGTCTCCAACTCGCCGTCACGCAGTTGGATCACTTCCGTGGTGATGCGGTGTATCCGCAGGTCGGCGTAGCTCGCACCGGCAGCCATCGCGGCCGACACCGCGGCCTCGGCGAGCTGATGGCGCGGCAACGCCAGGAAATCGGCGTCAACCCGTCGCAGCGCAGTCACCGCTATACCGTAGTGGGCGGGGTGGGGCGAGCGAAGCGACGGGAGAAGTCTTTTAATGGCACGGTGAAATACCGCCGGTTTCGCGACACCGTGACCGGTTATGGGTTGCTCGCGCCCAGCCTGTTCGGGGTGGTGGTGTTTCTGCTGTTGCCCATGCTGGTGGTGTGTTGGCTCAGCTTGCAGCACTGGGACCTGTTGGGCCCGGTCCGGTCTGCCGGCCTACAGAACTGGCGCGCCGTGCTGACCGATGCCGACTTCGGCCGCTCACTGCTGGTGACGTTGGCGTTTGTCGTGCTGGTGGTACCGGTGCAGAGCATCCTGGGACTGGCCGCTGCATCACTGCTCGCCCGCAATCTGCCGGGCACCGGGTTCTTCCGCACGCTCTACGTGTTGCCGTGGATCTGCTCGCCGTTGGCCATCGCCGTGCTGTGGCGATGGATTCTCGCGCCGACCGACGGCGCCGTCAGCACAGCTCTGGGCCACCGCATCGAATGGCTCACCGACCCCACACTCGCGCTACCGTTGGTATCCGCGGTGACGGTATGGACCAATGTCGGGTACGTGACGCTGTTCTTCCTGGCCGGCATCCTCGCCATCCCCGCAGACGTTCACCACGCGGCCCGGCTCGACGGCGCGGGCCCCTGGCAACAGTTCCGCCATGTCACCCTGCCGATGTTGCGGCCGACGATGTTCTTTGTCATCGTGACGGGAATCATCAGTGCTGCACAGGTTTTCGACACGGTGTACGCATTGACGGGCGGCGGGCCGCAAGGACGCACCGATCTGATCGCGCACCGCATCTACTCCGAGGCATTCGGCGCCGCGGCAGTGGGCCGGGCGGCAGTGATGGCACTCATCCTGTTCGGGTTGCTGCTCGGCGCGACAATGGTGCAGCAGCTGTACTTCCGCCGACGGGTCAGCTATGACCTCACGTAATACGGCCATCTACGCACTCTTGGTGATCGGCGCGGCGATCACCTTGCTGCCCTTCGGTGTCGGGTTGTTGACGTCGTTCACCTCGGCAAGGCAGTTCAATACCGAATCGGCCCTGTCCCTGCCACATCCGCCCACTCTGGCCAACTACATCGGGTTGGGCGATGCGGGGTTCGGCCACGCCATCGTGGTGACGGCGCTGATGACCGCGGTGATCCTGGTGGGCCAACTGGCCTTTTCGGTGATGGCTGCCTACGCGTTCGCCCGGTTGGAGTTCCCAGGACGTGACGCCGTCTTCTGGGTGTATCTGGCCACGCTGATGGTGCCGGCCACGGTCACCGTCGTGCCGCTGTACCTGATGATGGCCGAAGCCGAACTTCGAAACACCTTCTGGGCGTTGGTTTTGCCGTTCATGTTCGGCTCGCCGTACGCAATCTTCCTGCTGCGTCAGTATTTTCGGGCCATTCCCGCGGACCTGATCCGCGCGGCCCGCGTCGATGGCGCCACGACAACCGATGTGATCGTGCACGTGGTCCTGCCGGCCAGTCGCTCGATCCTGGTGACGCTGGCTCTGATCACCGTTGTCTCGCAATGGAACAGCTTCATGTGGCCGCTGGTGATCACCAGCGGGAGCAAGTGGCAGGTCTTGACGGTCGCCACGGCCGGTCTGCAGACGCAGTTCGACGCACAATGGCCATTGGTGATGGCGGCTACCACCGTTGCGGTCGTGCCGCTGATCGTGGTGTTCACCCTGTTGGGGCGGCACATCGTCCGGTCGATCGTGGTGACGGGCATCAAATGAAGTGGCTCCGGCTTGACATTGTCAAACGTTTCGACAGCTCCAGATCGCATGTGCCACAAGACAGAACGACACGCCCGGGTCTGGCACGCCGACGGCTGAGCCGATGAAGTTCTCGACCCGCTTCGTCATCGCTGTGGCCGCGCTGATGAGTGTGTTGTTGGTGGCTGCGGTGATGCTGGGCCGCTCCGCTGAGAACACCGGCAAAACTGTTGTCACCGTGCGGCTGTGGGATCCGCAGGTCGCCACGGCGTACCGCTCGTCGTTCGCGGAGTTCACGCGTCGTCATCCGGACATCGAGGTGCGCGTCAACGTGGTGGCGTACGCGTCGTATTTCGACACCCTGCGCACCGACGTCGCGGGCGGCGGCGCCGACGACATCTTCTGGCTCTCCAACGCATACCTGCCCGCGTATGCCGACACCGGTCGTCTGCTCGATCTCGGTTCGGTCGCCGCCCAGGCCCCGCAATGGGACCAGGCCGTCGTCCAGCAGTTCACGCGGAACAGCACACTGCAGGCCGTCCCGCAGCTGACGGACGCCGGTATCGCGGTGTACTACAACGCCGATCTGCTGGCGGCCGCCGGTATCACGCCGACCGAACTGGCCGACGTGAACTGGTCCCCCGGCCCCGACGACACGCTGCGCAGGATCCTGGTCCGACTCACCATGGACCGGGGCGGCCGTCGCGCCGATGCACCAGGGTTCGATGCCAGACAAACCACACAGTGGGGCTACAACGCAGCCAATGATCTGCAGGGTATCTATTTGAACTATCTCGGGTCAGCCGGCGGCGTCTTCCAGGACGGTGACCGGTTCGCGTTCGACAACCCCGGCGCGCGTGAGGCTTTCGAGTACCTGGTGCGATTGATCAATGTCGACCACGTCGCACCGTCGGCCGCCGACACCAACGGCAACGGCGACTTCTCGCGCAACCAGTTCCTGGCCGGCCGCATGGCACTGTTCCAGTCAGGCACCTACAACCTGGCCGCCATTGCCGACGAGGCCACCTTCAACTGGGGCGTGGCACTGCTGCCGCGAGGTCCGGCTGGACGCGTCAGTGTCACCAATGGCATTGCCGCAGCCGCAAACTCGGCAACACCTCATCCCGGTGCGGTGCGAGAGGTGTTGGCGTGGATGGGCAGCGCGGACGGTAATGCCTATCTGGCCGAAGGCGGTTCGGCCATCCCGGCAACACGTGCCGCGCAACAGAAGTATCTCGACTACTGGGCCGCCCGCCACGTCAACGTTCGACCGTTCTTCAAGGTGCTCCAAGGTCCCCACATCGCCGCCCCCGGTGGACCCGGTTTCCCTGCCGGATTCCGGGCCATCAAACCATTTTTCGATGAGATGTTCCTCGGCCGCGCGACGGTCCCGGCCACACTGACCGCCGCACAGAAGGCCGCGAACGTCGCGGCGCAGCGTTAGTGCGGGGTGGCCAACGGGGTGAACGTCTCGACCCAGACGGACAGTCCGTAGATCAACGCGATGACCACCAGAGCCACCACATCGGCGCGTTTCGGGCGCGACGGATGTGCCGAAATCTGGCCTACGCCACCGCGTGCGGTGATCGCATCGCCCATCTCGTCACCGCGGCGCAGCGCCACCGTCACCGTTGCCGCCAGCAGATCGACGATCTCCGCAGCCCGCTGCCGAAATCGGGCCCGGGCCGTTTCCGCCCGGACCTTCGGCCGGAGCTGACGGGCCGCGAACAGCACCCGGAATTCGTCGATCAACATCGGGAAAGCTCGCAGCGCCAAGCCGAGGGCGACGGCCCACTCATCGATCGGGATGCGCAGCAGGCGCAACGGTCGACCCAAAGTCGCTACCGCAGGCGCTATCTCGGCCACATTGGTGGTCCACGACACCATGACGCCCAGGCCCAATAGCACGATCGAGATGACGTTGATGTGGATGAAGTTGAGCAGACCGCCGAGCCCGAACTGCGCCGACCCGATCGTGACGAACGGCTTGCCGCCGCCCATCGCGCCCGTGATGCCACCGATCGCCATCAACCACCAGATCCACCGCGGGACAGATGGCAGGACACCGCGAGGGATATGCGCGAGCCACGCAGAAACCACCACCAGGATCGCCACCAACGCGATGGGCACCCAGCCCGGGTAGAACGTCAGCAAGATGCCGATGACCGCAACCGCCACGAGTTTGGTACCGGCCCACAGCCGGTGGATCACCGAGTCGCCGGGTACCGGGCGCAACAACACCACCGGACGACGGGTTGCGGGCGCGGTCACGATCTACCTCCCATGGTCACCGAGGCTTCGGCAAGTTCACCGCGATGCAGGTGCAGGACGCGCGGGCACAGTTCCTCCAGCCCGGCGAAGTCGTGTGAGATGACGACGACGGTCAGGCCCGCGGTACGACGGAGTTCGGCCAACAGCGACACGAGCGCGCGTTGACTCTCGGCGTCCAGTCCGGCCAGCGGCTCGTCGAGGATCAATGCCCGCGGCCGCCGCGCCAACAGCCCGGCCAGCACCACGCGGCGCATCTGGCCGCCGCTGAGCTGGTCGATCCGGCGGTCGGCCAGCGCAGGGTCGAGGCCGACCATGGCCAACGTCTCGTTGATGCGAGTCCGGTCGTTGCGCGAGAAGCCGGCGCTGGACGCGATCTCCCGGCCCACCCGCGACCGCATCAATTGCAGCCGCGCAGCCTGGAACGAAAGCGCCACCGCACCAACCTGATCCGAGACCGGCTTGCCGTCGAGCAACGCGCTACCACTGGTCGGGACGGTGAGCCCGGCCATGATCCACGCCAACGTCGACTTGCCCGAGCCGTTGAGGCCGTGGATGAGCAGGCCTTCGCCTTCATGGACTTTGAAGCTGATGTTCTGCAGAGCCGTTGACTCCCAAGGACTTCCGCAGACGTAACGGTGACCGACGTCCTGCAACTCCAAGACGACGGGCGCCTCGGGAACCGTCTCCTGCGCGGCAGCCGGGACAGGCGCGGTGTGCACCATCGCCGTCACGTTGTCGGCCGTGGCCGAAAGCCGCACGACGCGATCAGCGGATGCGGCCTCGGCGTTGTAGTGCGTGATGTGCACGAGCGAAGTGCGGTGGTGATGGGTCAGCTCGGAGAGCACCGAGATCAGCGCGTCGCGCCCCTGCTGGTCGACCATGCTGGTCACCTCGTCGGCGACCAGCAGCGCTGGCTCGCGCGCCAACGCCGCGGCGACGGCGAGGCGTTGCAGCTCGCCGCCGGACAGGCCGCCGGTGTCGCGCTCGCCCAGCCCGTCCAGGCCCACCTCGGCCAGCAGCCGGTCGACGTCGGTTTCCTGCCCCGGCGGTAGTCCCCACACCACGTCATCGGCGACGCGGGTACCCAGTACCTGGCTCTCGGGGTGCTGCATGATCACCGCGGTACCGCCGAGTCGTCCGAGCCCGACGGCGCCCGGTCGGTCGATCGTTCCGGCCGTCGGCTCGCGACCGGCGAGCATCAGCATCAGCGTCGTCTTACCGGAGCCGTTGGCCCCGGTGATCGCGACGTGCTCCCCCGGCTCGACCCGCATGGTCAGCGGTCCGAGTGCGTCGTGCTTGGTGTCGGGATAGCGGAACCGGACGTCATCGAGCAGGACGGGCACCGGCGCGAACGGGCCGTCGCCGTCGGTCGCGTCGAGCTTGTGGACGTCCGGGACACCGGCCAGGCGGTTGAGAACCCGCGACAGCGCCCACCACCCGATCAGCGTTGCGAACACGGTGTTCCCGACCGACCACGCCAACAGAACCCACGGCCAGTACGGCACGATCGCGGCGAAATCGGTGCGCAACGCCGCGGCGTCGACTGCCATGCCCGGTATCCGGCTCATCGCGTTGGCGACACCGTCGATGCTGGTGCTGACCGACAGGTAGATCAGGTGCCGCAGGCGCGAGGCAGCGAGCAGGAACCCGATGGCGAAAGCCCCGAAGACCGCGCCGGCCCCCGCGGCCGCGAGCGCGATCGTCGGCGTGCCACGTCCACGGCGCTTGACGATTCCCGCCAAGCCGCCGACGTAAGCGCTGTGCACGACCATCATCAGCCCGCCGAGGCCGGCGATCAGGAAGGCGATGGTTCCGCCGGCGACCGCAGCCGCGACCAGGATGCGCAGCCGGTAGCGGTAGGACAGCAGGCTCATCGGCACGGTGCCCAGCAGCGCCAGGCCGGCGACGAACGGGAGGACGACGGCGATGATGGCAGTGGCGGCGCACAAGGCAGCCATGACGGCGGCCTGGGCAAGTTCACCGGGTTGTACGGCGCCGGCGTGACGTCGCGAGCCGGTTGAAGTCATTTCTCGATTCTGCCAGTCGTCCGCGGCGTCAACCCCGGGCGTGACCTGCGCCACGGGTCGCACCCCAGGTCGGCTACATAGAAGCTCTATGCAATCATGTCGACCATGTCCCCGTCCGATGCGACTCTAGGCGCCGATCTGCTGTCAGTAGTCGCTCGCCTGAATCGGTTGGCCAATCAACGGGTTCGACTGCAGCTGCCCTTCGCCCAGGCGCGACTGCTGTCGACGATCGATCAACAGGGCACGGCACGGATCTCCGATCTGGCGACGCTGGATCACTGCTCACAACCCACGATGACGACGCAGGTGCGCCGGCTCGAAGACGCCGGTCTGGTTGCGCGGACTGCGGATCCCGAGGACGCCCGGGCGGTGCTGATCAGCATCACCGAGGCCGGGGTGGCGTGCCTGGAGCAGGTGCGCGCCGATCGCGCCAGCGCCGTCGATCCCTACCTTGATCAACTCGAGGCCGGGGATCGCGAGACGCTCGTCGCGGCGATCGGGATCATGCGTGAGCTGCTGGCGGTGGCAGCGACTTCCCGCCCGATGTGAGTTGAAGGCGCGCCTTCAGAAATTTGCCGTGCGACTGGGGCCAACGATTGGCCCCGCAAATCGGTTGATATCCGCAGTGATCGCCGCCCATTTCGCCGGATTCTTTTTGACTTCGGCCGTGAAGTTATTGGCCGCGATCAGATAATTGCTCTTATTATGATAGGCATTGTCAGGATACTTATTTCCCGTATTTGCGATGTATATAGATTTGTTGTCGCTCGCGTTGCCATCGAGTGATTGTCGTGCATCGGGATGACTGAACTGCATGTGCCACCCACCATCGACATAGATGAACCAAGTCGCACCTTCATCTCTCGGTACGTAGTCATTGGCTGCCTCAATATGCAGCGCGGCAGCATTGTATTCGGATGCCTTTTTGACCAATGGTGCCGCGAATGTCACGATCGTTGTTACTTTATCGCCGTACTTTCCCGTCGCAGCGTAATCCTGGGCCATCATGCCACCCTTGCTGAATCCGACCAGCATTATCTCTTTGATCTTGGACCGCCCGCCAAGACTGTCAACGGTATTATTGATGAAGTCGGACATTTTGGGATCGGGAATTCCGTTCATTTCCTGAACTGCGGCATTATCGGATAGACCATTGATGCCACCCTTGACCCCCGACATGTAAACCACCAGTCGGGTTCCGTCACTGCTCACGACCTTGTCAATGCGAATTCCGTCCGGAACACCGGTATTGATTCGATTCAACAGATCAGCGGCCGACAACTTGATCGAGACATTCGTCGGCGGCGAAGGTGGCTTGACGACGTTGGTCACCGCTTGGACGAGTGTCGTGACCACCATGTTGACGGTTTTCACGATTTGTTGCACCTGCGCTGCTACCTGCTTTTGCGCCTGAACAGCAGCATTTTGCACCGATTTCGCAACCTGTTGAATCTGAGCAGCCACCTGCTGTTGCACATGAACCGCGGTATTCAGCACGGTGGTAAACACCGTCTTCACTTGTATCGCCGCCCGCTGCACCGCCGCGGTCACCGTCTGGATGATCTTCGCTATCGGTGTGAGATTTCCATCGCTGCCACCGGCGATATCGATGACCGAGATCGTGTTGTCGCCCATGTTGGCGACGAACAGTCGATCGCCCGCGGGATTGATCACCAACGAGGTCGGATACAACCCGACAGTGGTCGGGTTACCGACGGCCTTTCCGGTACCGAGGTTGTAAGCCGAGACGCTGCCCAGGTAGATGGCCTGACCCGGCACTGTCGAAATCGTTTGGAATACGGCGGTTTTCCCGGTGCGTGAATCTGCGACGTCGGCGACGTACAACGTCTTTCCATCTTTGCTGATCGATATCGCACCGAAACCGACAACGTCGAACGGTGCGCCAACCTGCTGCCCTGTAGCAGTGTTGTAGGTGAATACGGTGCCATTTCCGTACTGCTGGGCGCTTTGGAATTGAGTGCTCTGGGAGCTCGAAATGAAGACCGAATAAGGCAGAGATTCGACATACAGTTTGGTGCCGTCCGGGCTCAGCACCTCGCTGGTCCCGGGCATGATTGCCGCCAGGTTATCCGGTAGCACGATCGGATTCCCGATCGTGCTGCCCGAGTGGGAATCGACTGTATAGATGGTCGAGTTAAGCGTCGGCTGCGAAGAGTTCGCCGACGGCTGGGTCGAAAGCAGCGTGACGTACAGTCGGTCGCCCGTCGGACTGACCAATACCGATGCGCCACCGAATGCCATGGACACATTTGAGGACGCCGGCGCGAGCGAGATCGGACTTCCGATCTGGGTGTTGGTATTGGCATCGAACACCATCAACGTCGGCTGGAGCAGAGGCTGGTTGGCGACACTGGTAATTGTGGTGCCGGCCAAGTAGACACGGCTACCGTCCGGGCTGACCGCCAACGCACCGTTTGGTCCAGGACTGAACTGCGTCGTCGCGGCCCCGTTCGATCCAAATGTGGCGAGCACGATCGGATCACCAACCACTTTGTTGGTCGATGTGTCGATCACCACGAGTGACGGTGCGTAAGTGGTCCCGGTGGCCCCGCCTGGCCACGTAAACGTGACCGGGTTGTACGCCGTCATGTACGCCCGGTTCATGGTGGGATTGACCACGATGTTTCCGTTTCCGATGAAAGAACCTACGGAAATCGGACTGCCTACTTGGGTGTTGGTGGCGGTGTTGACGACTTCCACTGTGCCGATTGGCATTCCGCTCGCATCGACAGCGTAGGGCGAACTCGTGCCGTAGAGCGTCTTGCCGTCCTTGGTGATCGCAAGCGCATACGGGTCAACAGGAATCGTCGCAACCACCGGCGAACCAGCGGGTGCCGGCGGCGCGCCCGTAGTCACCACTGCCGCAGGCGCCGTGGTCGACGAACCCGACGAATTCGACTGCGAATACGCAGAACCCATCAACAACGCCAACGGCGCAACAACCGTCAACGGCGCCGCCGGCGACCCAGATCCCGTGGCAGCCACAGTTTTCGCACCGGCAGGCGCACCCGCGGAGGCAACCTGCGGAGCCGAACTTGCCACACCCGAGCCGCCCGACGGCTGGACGACCACAGCCGATACCGGCCGCGCCACCGCGTCATCGACCTTCGTTGTCACCGGTGCGGCCACACTTACCGAAGCCACGGGAGCGCGGTGAGTCGATGCCGGTTGCACGGGCACCGCAGCGGGGGTATCCGCAACCTTGGCCGCAACACCGTGCGCACCGATCGACTTCTGATGCGATGTATTCGAATTATTCTGGTGTGGAGCCTTTTTCGGTGGACTCATCGGGGCATCTGCCGGAGTGGAATCGACCGAACTGGCCGCACTGTCATCTGTGGGAGGCTGAGCAGCTTTCTTCGACGGCGGCCTCTTGGCCGCAGCGTGGCTGGGAGCACTGGCACCACCGGTCTTCGACCCGCCGGACCCGTCGTCTGCGTGTGCGACGCCGGCACCCTGGATCAACGCGACGCTCACGCCGAGTGTCACCGCCCCGGTACCCAGCCACGAATACGGCTGACGACGCCTGCGATGTTTGCCAACACGACCACAGACCGAAGCGTTCGACGCGCCTTTGCAGCCCGATTGACCAGACACCGCTACCTCCTGCTCGAACAAAGATGAACAGTAGATACCACATACGAACCACCAATACGGCACACAGTTAGCAAACGCTTGAAAGCCAGTCGAGAATTCGTACGTTCGGACGACACTACCGACGCAAGACCACTCAAACTGCGAAAATTGACCCGATGGTCAACACGTAGCCGGCCACAGCTGCAATTGTGTAGTTAATTCCTGAAATCGCGATACGCCGGTCGCGACAGCCTGATATCGGACGGTGCGTATCGCACGCATCTCACCGCGACCGCCTATCGGACATCGGCAACAAGGCAGAGTGCGCAGACTTTGCCATGTCCGGCATTCAGCGCACCGTCACGGCCCAGGGATCGGGTCGAGCGCCTTGAGCTTGCCGTTGTCGACGGTGAACCGCACGCTGCCGATGCCCGTCGGCAAGCCAGGCTTGTCGTTTGCCTGCTGCCACTGGTACTGCACGTTGACGCTGTCCGCCGTGGCGGCGGTCACCGTGATGTACGGACGCGGGTTCGGAGTCGGCGATCCCAATGGGGTGTTCTTGTTGAAGAACAGCACCTGTTGAAGACTGTCCGGCGCCTTCTTGAGCGGGCCAACCTGCACCCAGTACAGCGCGCAGTTGGATGTGTGTCCGCTGCCGACCACTGTCCACGGACCCGACGGCATGGCCCGAACGGCGGCAGTGACGACCTCCGGATGCGGACCGTCGGACGAGGTGCAGGTGTCCGGGCCCGCTGGTGGCGGCGCCTTAGGGCTCCAGCCGCAACCGGCAACAACTGCCGCAGTGATGGTCAGTGCTGAGATGCCCCGGACAACGCGCATGGACCAAGCCTTCCAGATGACCTTCTATTGAAGGTTGATTCCACAACGTTGCCAGCGCCGCCGGTGCTGTCGGCCTACGATTTGCGCGTGTCGTTGACCGAAGGCCAACTGTTCGCTGGGTACACCATCCAGCGCAAGCTGGGTGCGGGCGGAATGGGTAGCGTCTACCTGGCGTCCCATCCGCGGCTCCCCCGCCTCGACGCCATCAAGGTGCTGTCCGCCGAACTGAGGTCCGACAGCGAATACGGCCAACGGTTCCTGCGCGAGGCCGACCTGGTGTCCACGTTGTCGCATCCCAACATCCTCGGCGTACACGACCGCGGTGAGAGCGATGGGCAACTCTGGATGTCCATGGACTACGTGGCGGGCACCGATGCCGCCCAATTACTCCACGACAAATACCCGAAGGGCATGCCGCCCAACGTGGCCTTGCCGATCATCGACGCCGTCGCCTCAGCCTTGAGCTACGCACACCAGCGCGGGCTGCTACATCGTGACGTCAAGCCGGCCAACATCCTGCTCGATTCCGAGACATCTCGAATCTACTTGGCGGACTTCGGGATTGCCCGCCCGATCAACGACACATCCAAGTTGACTGCCACCAACATGGCGGTGGGCACGGTGGCCTACGCGGCGCCCGAGCAGTTGCGCGGTGAAGCCGTCGACGGTCGCACCGACCAATATGCCTTGGCGTGCACCGCATTTCAGCTCCTCACCGGCACCACCCCGTACGCGGACAGCAACCCCGCCATCGTCATCACCAAACACGTCACCGCACCTACGCCATCGCTCGGAGTGCACCGTCCCGAATTACGGGAACTGGACCCGGTGTTCGCGCGCGCGATGGCGAAGAACCCGGCCGGCCGCTACGCCAGCTGTCAGGAATTCGCGCAGGCGCTTGCCCAGCAAGCATTTACGCGCCAGCCTCCAGCGCACAGTGCGCCCACGATGCCGTCGATCGCGCATCGGCAGATCGCTCCGCCGATGCCTCCTCCGATGCCTCCCCCGATCGCACCGCCCGCGCCTCCCCCACTGCCGCCTCCCGCAACACGGAAGTCGAAGCCGGTCGCGCTCATCGCGATCGGCACCGTTGCCGCGCTGTTGCTTGTCGCCGGTGCGGTTTTCGCCGGGGTGAAGCTGTTCGGCGGCAGCCACCCGGCCGGCACCCCGTCGAGCGGCAGTTCGACGACGCTGTCCCCGATGGCAGCCGGAACGGGATTCAGCGGGCTGTACCGCGCCGACTACGGTCCCGGCACCAATCTGGACGGCGTCGCCGTCCCCGGCGCACCCGCGATGACGGGCGAATGGGATGTGCGGTCCACGTGCGGCACAAGCGGTTGCATCGCGAATGCTGCCTATGTCGGCACGTCGGGTGTCGTGCTCGTGTCGAATATGACGTTCGATCAGATCGGGAACGACTGGGTGGCGGTGTCGACCGGATCTGTCCAATGCAACAACGCGACCACCGAAGTGTGGGTGGTCTTCGTCCTGACCCCGAAACCTGACGGCACCCTGGCCGGCGAGACCTCCCGCGCCACCGCGAACGGCTGCAGCAGTGCCAAGCGGACCGTGACGTTCACCCGCACCGGCGACGGAGTGCCTGCGCGGGTGCCTGATCCTGCGGCCCTCCCGCCGCGCACCACCTCGGACGCCACCACCCTGCATGGCCGGTATCACGAGAACATCGTGTACGCGAACGGCAGCTTCCCGCCGGGATCACCTGACCTCCAGGTCCGCACCTACTGCCTCCGGACCGGCGATCGGTGCATCAGTGCGTTTCACGCCCCTGACGGTGACGTGACCCTGGTCTTCGCGGGTGGCAAATGGACGCGCAACGAGGAAGGCACCGTCCCGTGTGCCCGCGGCGGGACGACGACCATCAAGATCACCGCGGAGTACCCCATGCCGAGCCAGCTCGCTGACCCGATTCCCGTGCTCGAAGGGCACGGCACCAACACCTCCACAGGCGGGCAGTGCGAGGGTGGCGACTTCACCGACAAGTTCGTCCGTACCGGCGACTAGGAGCTGACCATGGCCGAGCCACCGGTGATCGAGATCCGCGAGTGGGGACGCCGTCCGCGCCGACTCACGGTGGGCCGACCGATTGTGTTCGGCAGGGAGTGCGACGGCATCAACCTCGCCGACAGCGAAGTGTCCCGTCGTCACCTGCGTCTGGTCCCCAGCCCGACTGCGCTGTCGGTGGTCGACCTCGGCAGCAGTAACGGCAGCACGATCAACGGCGTCGTGTTGACGGGTCGCGGCACTCTCTCGACCGGCGACGTCGTGCGTCTCGGCCACACTGAGATCATCGTGTTGCACGCGCCCAAATCAGCTACCGCCGAACCGCTTCCGGCCAACGGGGCCGGGCATGACCCCACCCGAACCATTCAGGTGCAGCCGGCTGTGGCGGTACCGCCGCCCTCGGCCGCACCGGAACACCGGTCGGCCGGCCTGCGGCTGGCCGAACGGGCTCTGGGCATCGATCCGACCGGTGAGCGCGATTTGTTTCCGCCGTATACCGATCTGCCCCACAAGGTTTCGCGCCGGCTATGGCAGGTGATCCGGGTGGGCAGCGTACTCGCCTATCTCGCTGTGGTGGTGCTGCTGTTCGTCAGGCCCGCCACCGGCCTTTTCGTCTTCTTAG
>ERZ650309.637-NODE-637-length-17103-cov-3.712752_pt1 | contig 17103 bp, 13 predicted proteins | sample MGYA00376245_ERZ650309 | MGnify/ENA primary metagenome ERZ650309 (study PRJEB26733, sample SAMN07839294) | wastewater metagenome | biome: urban; feature: wastewater treatment plant; material: waste water | place: USA: North Carolina | collected 2016-04-26 ...
ACGTGTTCAAGCAGGACGAGATCGAGGCCGCCACCGACCAGGTGATCTGGTCCTGCGACGTCGAGCCGCCGGCCGGCTCGAAGCTCGTGGCGCGGCGCCCGCAGGACCGTGTCTTCGTCGGCAATATCGTCCAGGCCATGGTCGCCTACGCCGAGGGGCGCCTGGGTCCGCAGGCCGTCAACATGCAGGCCGCCACGCGCGTCATCGCCATCGGCTCGGACCGCATGATGGCGGCGGTGGCGCGCGCCCGGCACGGCGTGCTCAAGCCCTACCTCAACCCGTGCCACGTCGGCATCGGCTCCATCAACTCGCCGATGCAGTGCATGATGAAGGAGGTCTGCGCGCAGTGCCTGCAGAAGCACGTGGACCCGGTCACCGGCAAGGAGACCGTCGTCTTCTCGTGCTTCAACCAGGACCAGGAGCTCGACCGCGTCGACTGGCAGAACCTGGCCGCGCGCCTGCGCCAGAACAGCACGCAGGAGAAGCTCACCAGCCTCTGGCTCGACCGCCTCATCCCGAAGCTGCCGCAGCCGCTGGTGTGAGAGCAGAATGCAGGGCGCGACCGTGAGCGCCCTGCATAAACTGCGTGAATGAGTCCCTCCGTCCGCATCATCGGAAGTTATCTATCCCCCACGTCCGCAAGGTGCTCGCGTGCCTGCGCGTGAAGGGCACCGCCTACGAGATCGACCCGATCGTCCCGTTCTTCGGTGACGATCGGTTCACCGCGCTCAGCCCGCTGCGCCGCACTGGGCAGCTGAGCGCGCGCTAGAACGCGCCGTGCACGCTGAGCCCCAGGCCGCCGCCGATGCGGCCCGGACCGAGGCCCAGGCGCGGCGGTCGCAGCGACGGCAGGAGGAGCGGCTGCGGCAGCATCCCGACCGGCGGCTCCGGCGGCGGGTGATCGAGCACCCAGGCGCCGTGGATCAGCAGGCCCGCCGAGTACGCGGCGGTGACGCCGAAGACCGCGGCCGAGCAGGTGTTGCGCTCGCTGAGGCTGGCCCCGAGCCCCAGGCCCGAGCCCGCGAGCTGGATCGACATCAGCACCACCTCGGCGATCGCGGCGCCGCGGCCGACCGGCTCGCCGTCGACGCCCTTCAGGATGATGTGGGTGGTGAAGCCGATGTCGAGGAGCACCGACGGCAGGCCCCACAGCGTCATGACCAGCCTACAGACCCGGTCGTTGATCGGAGCCGCCCGGGTGCCGCCCGCGCCGAGCAGGCAGAGAAGCGCGAGCGCCGACGCGATCAGCCGCCCGCGCCGGCCCCGAACGCGGCCAGGCCCGCCGCCCCAGGACGTCCGCCGACTCGCGACACGCACAGCCCATCTTCCGCCACCGACCGGCGGGCGGGCAAGCGGTCGCGCGAACGGGGCGACGCTCGCGGGCTGGCGCCGGCCAGAAGCAAGGAAGACTCGCCGAAGACTCGCCGAAGACTCGATGAAGTCGCGCGGCCGTCGTACCGCGATCGCGCCGAGCGAGCGACCTTGTGCCGCGGTGCCGAGGCAAAGTACGTTGGTCGGAATGCGCACCTCCCATCAAGCACTCACCGGGGTCCTGGCCGTGGGGCTGCTCCTCGGCTGTCGCAAGAACCACGAGCCGGAGCTCCGCCAGGAGCTGACCCAGGACGGGCTGACCGAGATCAAGATCACGCGAGCGAAGGACGGACGCTACGAGTACACCGCCGAGAACCAGGCCGGCGAGCTGTGCACCGGCGGCCGGCGCTACGAGAGCAGCTTCGGCGCCGAGCGCCGCCACAACCCCTACGTGGGCGGCACCTGAGCAGCGCTGCCGGCCTGCGGCCGGCAATAAATCACAAACCGGCATCGGCAAGCGTCACGCATCCGGGCGGCCCGGCGCGCCCACACTTCCGTCCCATGCAGCCCGGCCTGGCCCCCGCCAGGTCGCTGCCCACGGAGATGCCGACATGCTCGATCTGCTCGATTCCAAGACCGCCCACGCGTCCGACCTGTTTGCCGCCCTGGGCGCCGTCACCACCCACCCCGCCGCGCATGCGCCGGCCACCGTGCCCGGCCAGCGGGCACGCGGCTACGCCGGGCCTGAGCGCCGCGGTGCCGCCGCGCTGCAGCACCGCAGGCTGGCACAGATGCTGGACACGCTGGACTACGGCATGCTGCTGATCAGCGAGTCGCTGGAAGTCACCCACATCAACAAGGCCGCGCGCCGCGACATGGACGCGCAGCACCCGCTGCAGTGGCTGGGCGGCCAGCTGCAGGCCCGCCTGGTGCAGGACGCCCAGCCGCTGCGCGACGCGCTGGCCGGCGCCACCCAGCGCGGCCTGCGCCGCCTGCTGCAGCTGGGTGACGCGCAGCTGCGCATCAGCGTGGCGGTGGTGCCGCTGCCGGCCCTGGGCGCCGACGACCAGCCCGGCGCCGCCGTGCTGCTGGGCAAGCGCCAGGTGTGCGAGGAGCTGACGGTGGAATGGTTCGCCCGCGCCCACGGCCTGACGATGGCCGAGACCACCGTCATCAAGGGCCTGTGCGCCGACCTCACGCCCAACGAGATCGCCGCCCGCCAGGGCGTGGGCCTGGCCACCATCCGCACGCAGATCGGCAGCATCCGCATCAAGACCGGCGCCAACAGCATCCGCGCGCTGGTGCGCCAGGTGGCGCTGCTGCCGCCGCTGGTCAATGCGCTGCAGGGCCTGGGCGGCTGCGCCGGCATGGCCGCGCCGCGCGTCGCGTCAGAGCGCGGCGCGCTGCTGTCCTGACCGCCATCGCGCACCCGGGCAGCCTACCGGGTGCGATTCGCGTTGCCACGCTGGTGGTTGGCAGCGGGAGCGGGTTAGCATCGGCGCCACCACGCGCGGCCGTCGCTGCGCACGGTCCGACGCCGATGACCACGCCCTCACCGTTCGCGCAACCCGCCATCTCCGCCGCCGCCATGTCGCCGTTGCTCGCGGCGCTGTCCGGGCGCGGCGAGACCCGGCGCTACCGCCGCGGCACCCTGCTGATCCAGGAGGGTGACTACGGCGACACGCTGTTCATCATCCTGTCCGGCCGGCTGCGGGCCTTCAGCGTCGGCGACAACGAGCGCGAGATCACCTACGGCATCTACGGCCCCGGCGAATACCTGGGCGAGATGAGCCTGGATGGCGGCCGCCGGTCGGCCAGCGCCGGTGTGGCGCAGGCGGCGCAGGCGGCGCCGCACAATGCCCGCATGCCGCCGCGCCGCTGGATCGCCCACCTGGACATGGACGCCTTCTATGCGTCGGTCGAGTTGCTGCGCTACCCGCAGCTCAAGGGCCAACCGGTGGTGATCGGCGGCGGCCGGCGGCACCAGCCCGAGCCGCAGCCCGATGGCAGCCTGCGCTTCGCCCGCCTGGCCGGCTACACCGGCCGCGGCGTGATCACCACCGCCACCTACGCCGCGCGCGACCTGGGCGTGCATTCCGGCATGGGGCTGATGAAGGCCGCGCTGCGCGCACCGCAGGCCATCCTGCTGCCCACCGACTTCGAGCAGTACCGCCACTACTCGCGCGCCTTCAAGGCCGCGGTCGCCGAGGTGGCCGCGGTGATCGAGGACCGCGGCATCGACGAGATCTACATCGACCTGAGCGAGCACCCGGCCGTGCGCGAGGCGGTCGGCCACGACCCGCACGGCGGCGTGCGTGCGCTGGCCCGCGACATCAAGAACAACGTGCAGCGCGCCACCGGCCTGACCTGCTCGATCGGCGTGACGCCGAACAAGCTGCTGTCCAAGATCGCCAGCGAACTCGACAAGCCCGACGGCCTGACGCTGCTGACCGAAGCCGACATTGCCGAACGCATCTGGCCGCTGGCGGTGCGGCGCATCAACGGCATCGGCCCGAAGGCTGGCGCCCGGCTGGCCGCGCTCGGCATCGAGACCATCGGCCAGCTCGCGCTGCTCGAGCGGCCGTTCCTGGTGCAGCACTTCGGCCGCAGCTACGGCGCGTGGCTGCACGACGCCGCCCGCGGCATCGACGAGCGGCCGATGGTGACCCACAGCGAGCCGGTGTCGATGAGCCGCGAGACGACCTTCGAGCGCGACCTGCATGCCCGCCGCGACAAGGCCGAGCTCGGCGCCGTCTTCACGCAGCTGGCGATGCAGGTGGCGCACGACCTGCAGCGCAAGGGCTACCTGGGCCGCACCATCGGCATCAAGCTGCGCTTCGAGGACTTCAAGACCGTGACGCGCGACATGACCGTCGAGACGCCGACCGCCGACGCCAGCGCGATCCGCCTGGCGGCCGGCCTTTGCCTGAAGCGCGTCGACCTGGCGCGGCGCATCCGGCTGCTGGGCGTTCGCGTGGGCAGCCTCCAGCGCGTGCGCTGAGGCCACCCGGCGCGGCGCCGGGCCGCGCACTGCAAAACGTGGGGGTGCCTCCGCCATCGGGTACTGCGCCATTGCGCCGGCACGCTCCCGGCTGCTACAAGCAGACTGCGGCCCACCAGCGGTCCACAAGTGGCAAACGGGTGGCCACACGTGGCCCCAAGGTGGCCCCACAGCGGCCGGCAAGGCCATTCAACACCATTCCGGGAGGCTGCCATGTGGCGGATGAGTCGCAAGCAACGCGCAAAACTCGAACGCCTGCAGGGCTGGGCCGGCTCCACCGAAGGCTATGCCAACGCCTTCGATGCCGACGCCGTGCGCACGCTGCAAGGCAAGCTGCAGGGCAGCGTGATGCTGCCCAGCGATCTCGGCTACGACCATGCGCGGCAGCTCAGCAACCAGGCCTTCCAGAACTTCCCGCTGCTGATCGTCTACTGCGAGGTCTTCCAGGACGTCTGGGAGTGCCTGGCCTTCGCCCAGGCCCAAGGCCTGTGGGTCACCACGCGCTCGGGTGGCCACAGCACCGCGGGCTACAGCATCAACGACGGCATGGTGATCGACACCAGCCGCCTGAACGGCGTGACGGTCGACTACCCCGGGCGCCGCGTCACCGTCGGCCCCGGCACCAACTGGGGCCATCTCAACGCCACGCTGGCCGACTACGGCCTGCACATGCCCACCGGAGGCTGCGGTGACGTTTGCGTCGCCGGCTACATGCAGGGCGGCGGCTACGGTTTCACCTCGCGCAAGTTCGGCATCAACTGCGACAACGTCGAGCAGATGCTGGTGATGCTCGCCAACGGCCGCATCGTGCGTGCCGCGCCCGATGCCAACGCCGACCTGTTCTGGGCCCTGCGCGGCGGTACCGGCAACAACTTCGGCGTGCTGCTGCAGGTGACCTACCGCCTGCACGACATGCCGCCGCTGTGGGGCTACGGCCTGAGCTGGACGATCGACCAGGCCCCTGCGGCACTCGCCGCGCTGCAGGCTGGCTACATGCGCAGCGGCGCACCGCCGGAACTGGGCTACATGGCCTTCCTGTCGTTCAACGGCCCGGGCAACACGCCGGTGCTGCTGATGCGCGGCATGTACTGGGGCCCGCGCGCGGACGGCCTGGCGGCGCTCAAGCCGCTGCTCGACGGCACCGGCGCGACGCTCGACCCGGCCTTCGACCGCGTGGGCAGCTACAACGAGATGAACGAATGGCTGCTCGGCGCGATCCCGCCCTGCCCCGACCTCGCCCGCGAGGACAAGCAGTCGGTGATCATCGGGCGCAAGCTGTCGCTGGGCGACTGGAAGCGCATCTGCAAGCGCCTGGCGGCGTCGCCCAACCCCTGGTCGACGATCGTGATCGAACCCTACGGCGGCGCGGTCAACGCGCTGCCGCGCGATGCGAATGCCTTCGTGCACCGCGACGCCGACATGGACCTCTTCCTCGACGTGTTCTGGATGGACGACCCGCAGCGCCAGCAGGTCCAGGCCTACCTGGACGACTTCATGGCCATGCTGGAACCGATGGGCAACGGGGAGTCCTACCAGAACTACCCGCGCGCCTCGCAACTCGACTACCGCCGGCGCTACTGGGGCGAGCAGTTTCCCCGGCTGCTGGCGATCAAGCGCAAGTTCGACCCGGCGAACTTCTTCCACTACGGCCAGAGCGTCTGTCCCGAGCCGGGCCAGCCCTGGCCCCGGCCCGCGCCCGGCGAGATCGCATTCGAGCCCTGGGGGCCGCCGGCCCTGCCGCCGCAGCCGTACGGCGCCAGGACAGCCACCGCCCGCAAGGCCGCCAACAAGGCCGCCGGCAAGACCACCGCAAAGACCTCCAAGTAGTCCGCATGCCAACACCACGCCAGGGCCCGCCACCCCGCACGCTGCTGGGCATCCACTTCAATCCGCCGATGGCGATCGCCCGGGTCGGCGCCAGCGCAACACCGCTGGACGCCTTCGAGTGGGCCGTCGGCAACACCGCCCGCGACGGCACGCTCACCGTGCTGCAGCCGACACCCAGCCTGTCGGTGCGCGACGACGGCAGCGCGCAGCCCTACCTGCCGCAGCACATCCGCTTCAAGGACGAGGACGGCAGCATCCGCCCGGTGGCGCCCTTCCTCGAACTGTGGGCCACGCTGCAGCACAGCCGCGACGGCAGCACCGAGGACGTGCCGCTCACGCCCGCGCTGCTGCATGAGCTGGGCCTGGGCCTGCAGCATGTGGCGCTGGAGGTCACCGCCAGCAACCTCAAGGCCGCCCGCCGCACCGACGACAGCGCCTGCGGCTTCACCGCACGTGCCGAGATCGCCGGCACCGACCACGCCCGGCACCGGTTGCTGGCCTTCAGCCGCCACACCGCGGGCCAGAAGCCGCTGGTGCTGCCGGAGCGCCCGATACCGCTCGGCACGGTGCAATGGCTGCGGCCGAGGACCGTGCCCGAACCCGGCTTCGAGGACATCGACCTGTCGGTGCTGCGCCTGCGCTTCACGCCCGCCGCCGGCGAGGTCTACGGGCCGCCGAGCGCGGCCTACGGGCCGGACCGGCTCACGGTCACCGGCCGGCTCGACTCGCTGGAGTTCTCCGGCAAGGAGGACGGGCGCATCCACATGATCGTCAAGCCCGAGAACCGCATCCTGGCCGACGACACCACCTTCGCGCGCTACCAGATGGTCACCGGCCTGTTCGAGGACCCGCAGCCGCAGGACGGCTACGACGGCAGCGAGGAAGGCGACAGCCGCGCCTGGGGCGTGGTCGACGACACCTGCGATGTGCTGGTCTCGGCCTCGCTGGCCTGCCGCGGGCAGCGCTACCGGGCGTTCAGCCGGATCTTCGTCGGGCCGCCGCAGTACGCGCCCGACCGGCGGCCGTTCTACGGCATCGATGCCGACCTCGCCGACCGCGACGAAGCGCTGGTCGAGGTCACCGAGCACACCTTCGCGGCGGTCAAGGACGAGGTGGTGGAGCTGTTCCGGCGCGTGTTCGAGACGGCCAGCGCGATGAACCTCGACGCCGCCCGCACCGAGGCGCTGCAGGACAACATCAGCGGCACGGGCAGCGCACCGCCGCCGAACTACAGCGGCGGCGGCGCTGCCGGGCCGACGCCGCTGCCCCGCGTCGACGGGGCGAGCATGACCCGCGACGACACGCCCTTTGCCGACCGCATGCCCGACCTGACGCCCGGCCAGGGCCACTCGGTCTACTCGACCAGCGTGCGCGGCGACCGGCTCAGCTTCACCGAGGCCGTCGCCCATGTGCATGGCCAACTGATGGACGAGGCGGTGCTGATCGACTTCCTGCGCCGCAAGGCGGCCCACGTCAAGCGCCTGCTGCGCCCGCCCTTCGGGCTGCTCGGCGAATGGGACGTGGTGCCAGGCGACGTGCCCCATGCCGACTTCCGCGACCCGCGCGTGCCGCGCGACCTGATGCACGACATGCGCATGCCGCCGTACATGCGCGACGCCTACTACGTGCCGCTGTCGCTGACGCGCCGGCAGTACCGGATGATGGTCGACTTCCTCGACCTGCTCGCCGCCACGAGCGCTCACAGCGCCCAGGGCGCCCAAGGCGACGAGGAGACCGCACCATGAGCAAGGCCATCATCCCGCGCAACCGCAGCGCGCGTTCCGTCGGCGTGGCCGGCAACCCGGCCACGGCGCGGCTGGCGTCAGGCGTCGGCAACTGCTTTCCGGGCCTGGAAATGGACGTGCGCAACCTGGAGGGGCGCTTCTTCCCGGGCATCCTGTTCCGCGTGGTCACCGCACCGTTGAAGCCGGTGCCCGAGGCGCTGCCCAACCAGGCCGGCATCCGGCTCGTCTACCTCGACTACCTGACCGACCCGATGCTGCCGCAGCGCGGCGGCGCGGCCTGGGTCGACACCCTGCTGGCCACCTACACCGGCGACACCGGCATCGCCCTGAGCAACGGCCGCTGGTACCTGCACTGGCTGGAGCAGGACGGCAAGCGCATCAGCTGCTGCGAAGCCGACGGCACGCCCTACGATGGCGAGACGCTGTGGCGCTTCGTGCGCTGCCTCAGCGCCGATACGCCGCTGAAGATCGCGGTGATCCGCCGCGACGGCCCGGACCCGAAGCCGGTGGTCGAGCTGGCCGGCTTGCGGCGCCGCTACACCGGCGACAGCGGCGTCATCGACACCGCCTACCCGCCGGGCGAGCTGACCGAGTCGATGTGCAACCCCTGGCAGCACGACTTCCGCGACTGCGCCTGCTACTACTGGGCGTCGAACCACCCCGACGTGGTGCTGGGCGAGGCCGATCCGGCCGTGGCCATCGACGGCGAGCCGGCCGACGCGACCACCGCGATCACCTGGCTCGACTGGCTGCGCCGCGACCGCAGCCCGGCCGGCGCCGTGGCCGCCCCGGCCTCGCGCGCCGAGGCGCGCGAAGCGCAGATCGACCACTTCGAGATCAACCGCCGCTGGCAGGACCTGGCCTATGTGATCGGCGGCCGCGAGGTGGGCGCCGTCTACCACCCGCCGCAGCCCGCCCGCGCCAGGCCCTATGCCCATGCGCAGCAGATGGTCGACGAGCTGCGCCACCGGCTGGCGCCGATGGAGATGACCCTGTGCTGCATGTACCTGTACGGCCTGTACTCGCTGCGCGACCCGGCCACGGCAGCCGGCGGCACCTGGCCCACGATGGCCGACGACCTGGCCACCGCGCGCCAGTTCGTCACGCTGGTGGCGGTGGGCGAGATGACCCATGTGCGCTGGTGCAACCAGCTGCTCTGGGAGCTGGACCGCGCCGGCTTCTACCCGCCGGGCGAACACTACGTGCCGGTGGTCGAGTTTCTCGCCCAGCCGATGCACGCGGGCGGCGTCACACTGCCGTCGCTGCAAACGCTGACGCCCCAGGCGCTGGCCGCCTACGCCGCCATCGAACGCCCCGGCGCCAGCCTCGACACCGCCTATGCGCGCTGCGTCGCCACGCTGGAGCATGAGCGCTACCCGCGCCACCTGTACGAGCTGGCGGTGCGCATCGACACCGACGGCGTGACGCATTACGAACGCTTCCGCAACCTGCACACCACCTTCAGCGGCTATGGCCCCAGCGCACCCTACCTGCGCCCGATGCGCCTCGGCAGCAGCAGCGAGACGCGCGACGCGCTCGCCAGCCAGGCCGCGCTGCAGGCGGCGCTGCGCGAGGCCTATGCGGCCGAGGCCCGGCAGGCGCCGGACGCCGCGCAAGCCGCCATCACCGCCGCGCGCAGCGCGATGGACACGCTGCGGCTGCAGGCCGAGGCCCTGGCCGAGCAGGGTCCTAGCGAGGAGGACATCGATGATTTCATCGCCGGTTACACCCAGTTGGCCCAGCAGCCGCTGACCGTGCACTGACCAGCCCGGCGACCGGGGCTTGCGGGCAGGCGAGGCCTGCGCCAAGATCGGCACGACTTCGACGGTGGCGGGTGCCGCCGACATCGCCGACCGCACCGGCTGCCGGTCCGCCGAGATGCCCTCGCGGGCGCGGCAGGCCAGGATGTCGCGCTCTTCCAGCAGGCCCACGAGCCGCTTGCTCGCGTCCATCACCGGCAGGTGGTGGACCCCCGCCCACAGCATGATCTGGGTCGCCAGCCCGAGGCTGTCATCGTCCTGTACGCTGACCACCGCCTGCCCGCTCAGGATGTCTCTGACCTTCATGGCTCCGCCTTTCGGGCGCATCGCTCTGGCACCACGCCTGCGCCGATCTCAAGTTCCGCAAGCGCCGTGCCGCCCCGCCGCGGCCGCGACCGACCGAGCCAGAGGCGCGCGCCCAGAGGGAGCGCGGGCAGCCCCGCGATTACGGAGAGGTGACGGCGCGCTACCTACCGGAAGCGACCTGTGGCCACATCAAGCGCAGACCGGGGGCCCGAGCGGCGCGCGCAGACGGAGCGCCAGCCGTCCGCGATGCCAGCCCAATGCGCCGTCGGCAGCACGCTGCACCGCGGGGCCGCGGACGGCTCTGCGCAAGGCGCGCCTCGACCGGACAGTTTCGGGCTTCAAGTCGCGGTGCACGATCTGCTTCCCGTGCGTTGCCGCCAGCGCCTGCGCCATCTGCCCCGCTACTGAGAGCGCCGTCACACCCAGGCCGTTCCGGCTGCGCGCCATGCGCTGGCGCAGCGTCTCGCCGTCGAGGTACTCCATGACGAGGTAGGCCTGGCCGTCGTCGGTCCGACCGTACTCGAAGATGTTCACGAGGGCGGGGTGATCGACGATGCTGACTGCGCGCGCCTCCATCAGGAAGCGCGAGGCGAGCTGCGGATCCGCGCTGTGCTTGGCCAGGAGCAGCTTGATCGCGACGCGGCGGCTGATGTCCTTGTGCGTGCCTTCGTAGACCGTGCCCATGCCGCCGGACCCGATCTCGCGGACGATCCTGTAGTTGCCAACCAGCCGGCCGATCATCGTGCTTGGTGTGCTTGGTGTGCTTGGTGCGCTGGATGCACTCGTGATCCCCGAGGACTCTCGAGGGACCCAGGTCCCTGCGATCCCTGACGGAGCCGCGCAGCGCTGACAGCGGATCTTATCACGCACACTTTTCCGACGGATCGAGTGTCTGCGGAACGGTGGCCGGGGGCGGCCGGTGCGCTGGGCGGGAGTGACAGCGGCGCGGCGGCGCGCCCGTCGGTGGGGGCGGCCGCGGGGCGCTACGGCTCGGGCGAGAGGGCGACGCCGCGGAAGGCGGTGTTGGTGCCGGCCGTGGCCAGGGTCTTGGCCGTGATCGTACCCGGCGCGGCGCCGGTATCCGTGAACGAGATCAAGCGCGTGGGCGTGGCCGTCTCGGACGTGGTGGCGATCAGCACGGCGCTCGTTCCGTTCTGGTAACCGGCGAGGCCGCGGCAGCCGACCAGCGCGCCCGCGGACAGGGTCCCGGCCAGGCTCCAGGAGGTGCCGCTCAGCGTCCACTTCTGCACGCCGCCGTTGCCATCGGTGCGATCGTCGGCCACGTAGAGCACGTCGATGCCCGGCGTGGTGTCGCGATCGAAGGCGACGAAGCCGAAGGGCGACAGCACGTTGTTGGTGCTGGGGAATCCCGACAGCAGCTTGGGCGTGACGCCCGCGGTCATGGGCGCGCCGGTGCCGACGCTGTTGATGCCGCCGGAGGTGTCGCTGAGGCGGCTGACATAGAGCTGCCCGTCGTACAGACCGAGCACGCGCACGTTATAGGTCGAGCCGAGCAGCTTCGCGGCCGGCATGCCGGTCGCGCCGAGCGTCGTGTACGCGATGCCCAGGACGCCCCCCAGCCAGATGGCGTTTCCATCGGTGGTGATGGCGCTGCGGATGAAGTTGCCGCTGCCGTTCAGGCCGTCGACCTGGGTGCTGGTGTCGATGCTGCCGTCGCTCGCGACGCGCCCGGCGACGCGCAGCGCGTTGTCGACGACGCTGGCGGTCCCCGGGGTCGCGTCGTAGCCGGCGACAAGGACGTAGCGGCGGTCCGGCGAGCGGGTGAGCGCGCCCTCGGAGGTGCCGGTGCCGGACAGGGTCAGCGGGCGGTTCTTGCCGCTGGCCGCGGTGGGCAGCGGGATCGGCTGGCCGACCAGGCTGCCGTCTGCGATCAGGCGCCGATCGAGGAACGCCGCGGTGGCGACGTTGGACTGCAGGGCCGCGGCGCCGCTGCCGACGCGCAGCACCAGGACCTCGGTCGGCACCGGGCGCTGCGCCAGGTCGGGCGAGGCCGCGGCCAGGTCCTGGGTTCCCGTATTGCCCGTCAGATCCGGCTGCACCGAGCCGTCCGTGGACCCCTCGGTGCTGCTGCTGCTGCAGCCGGTGTTTCCCAGAGTACAGAGAGACAGAAAGAGCGCGGACGCAAAAGCACGCTTCATAACACCCTCCTCCAACCTTGAACACAGATCGCACAGAGCGGCGCACGCGCCGAAGCCTGTGACATGGCCCTCACGCGATCCCCAGTCAGGAGTATGAAGGGAGAAATCGGGAACGGAGGGCGTCCCGCGAATTTGGTTTCTGTACGGATTCCGGAGCCTCGCTCCGACGGGAAAATCCCTAGGGGAGTCTCCGTTTCCGGATTCTACGAGCCGGTACCATTCGCACTCGCTCCCCGCGCTGCATCCGGTTTCTGTTTGGTAAACCAGGTGCGTTCCTTCACACCTGCAGAAGCACTCTGTGAGCAGAATTCCGCAGGAAACAGAGCGAGAGGAACCGCTCCTTTGCTATCATCTGAGAGCGTCCCCCAGCGCGCAAGGTCACATGGACGTCCAAGGTGAGAACGCATCGTTCCGGCCGCTCGGCCGACACCTCGTTCGGATCGAGGGCGACACCATCTGGGTGCGCTACCACGGCAGCGTGACCGTCGCGGAGCTGGCCGAGCTCTTCGAGCTGTTCGATTCCGTGTATCAGGAGTACGGATACGCGATGTGCCTGGGGGACGCGACCCACAGCGGGATACCGAGCGCCGAGGCGCGCCGCTACCAGGCCGATCGGCTCAGGCTACGCGTCTTCCCGAGCTACACCGCGCTCTACGGAGCCAACCCCGTGGTCTCCGCCATCGCCAGCCTGACCCAGCGCGCCATCGAGATGGTGACCAAGAAGCCGACGCCCCTCTCGTTCCACCGGAGCGAAGCGGCGGCGCGCGAGCGGCTCGAGCGCGAGCGCCCGCAGCTGCAGATCAGTGCGCACCCGCGCTCCGAGCGCATCCGAATGCAGCCCGAGGCGCGGTAGCGAGTCGCCTGCAGAAAATTGCGCTCGCGGCGCGGCCAGCGCAGGGTCGAGCGCATGACCCGGGTCACGGACCTCTTCTCGCCCCTCGTGTTTCGCCAGAACGGGCACGCGCTCATCGACCTGTTGACAGAGCACCTCCAGGACGCGGCGGCCGGCCGCCTCGACTCGGTCATGCCGCGCGGGACCCCAGCCGCGCACGCCGCCCGCTTCACCGGTGACTTCCCCGAGGTCGGAGACGGCGATGTGCTGCGCGTGGTGGCCGAGGCGCTCGGATCGTCCACGGCGCTGCACAGCCCCGGCTTCATCGGTCACCAGGTGGCGACTCCGCTGCCCGATGCCGCGCTGTGTGATCTGGCGGCGGCGCTGTTGAACAACGGCATGGCGGTGTTCGAGATGGGCCCGGCCGCCAGCGCCATGGAGCGCGGCGTGCTCGCCTACCTGGCGCGTGTCATCGGGCTGCCGCCGACCGCGGGCGGGGTGCTGACCTCGGGCGGCTCGCTCGGCAACCTGACCGCGCTCCTGGCCGCGCGCCAGGCCAAGGCCGGGTTCGACGCCTGGCGCGAGGGCCTGCGCAACCGCCCGCAGCTCGTCGTCTACGTCGCCGAGACCGCGCACTACAGCGTCTCGCGGGCGCTGCGCATCCTCGGGCTGGGCGACGCCGGCGTGATCGCGGTCGCGGTCGACGGGCGCCTGCGCATGCGCATCGACGCGCTTGAGGACGAGATCCGGCGCGCGCGCAACCACGGGCGGCGCCCGATCGCGGTCGTGGCCAGCGCCTGCTCGACGGCGGCCGGCGCGTTCGATCCGATCGACGCCATCGCCGACGTCTGCCAGCGCGAGGATCTGTGGCTGCACGTCGATGGCGCGCACGGCGCGGCGCTGGCCCTCTCTGCGCGCCACCGCGACACCGTGCGCGGCATCGAGCGCGCCGACAGCGTCGTCTGGGACGCGCACAAGATGATGCTCATGCCGGCGCTGGTCACCGCGGTGCTGTTCCGCGACGGTGAGGCCGGCGCGCGCGCCTTCTCGCAGGAGGCCGGCTACCTGTTCGACGAGGCCGCGGACAGCGACGCCTGGAGCGACATCGGCCGCCGCACCGTCGAGTGCACCAAGCGCATGATGTCGCTGAAGCTGTACGCCGCGCTGGCCGCGCACGGCACCCGCGTCTTCGCCGAACACATCGACGCCGTGTGCGAGCTCGCGCGGCACCTGGCCGCAGGCGCCCGCGCCCGCGGTCTCGAGGTGCTGGTCGAGCCCGAGTGCGACATCGTCTGCTTCCGCCGCCCCGGCGCATCGGGCGGCGTCACCGCGGGCGTGCGCAGCGCGCTGCTCGCCGAGGGCCGCTTCTACATCGTCCAGGTCCACCTGAGCTCGGGGCTGTGGCTGCGCTGCACCGTGCTCAACCCGCGGACCACGGCCGCGGAGCTCGACGCCCTGCTCGATCGCGTGGTCGCGCTGTACGACGCCCAGGCGCAGCCCCCTCTGCCCTGAGCCCGCGCGCCGCGGCCGTCGTCAGCCCACCGCGTGATCACGCGGGCGACCGCCGCCGTCGTCCGCGTCCCTGCACTTGATCACGCTGATCCGCCCGTCGCCCTCCAGGCACGCCAGCTGGACCTCCTCCAGCTCCTTCACGCCCTGCTCGCGCAGCTGGCTCATGAGCTCCTCGCGCGTGATCATCTCCTTCTGCAGGTTGCGGCGCAGCAGCTTGCCGTTGCGCACCAGCGGCTCCGGCAGCGGCCGCAGGAAGCGCTGCAGGCGCGGGAAGCGGAAGCCCAGCCAGTCCAGCAGGTAGTCCCAGAACGCGATCGTCAGGACCAGCAGCAGTCCGTCGGTGACCGCGCGGTACTGGCTCCCCAGGGCGTTCTGCGAGGCCTCGGACAAGAGCATGATCATCAACAGGTCGGTCAGCGACACGGTGCCGGCCTGGCGCCGGAAGCCGAAGCGCATCAGGAAGAACAGCGCCAGGTACATGATCGATCCGCGCAGCACCGTCTCGAGCAGCGGGACCGAGGGGACGAACGTGCTGTGCCAGTCAACGGTCAGGTGCCAGGGCATGGCGGGTGGACCTCGCGAGGGCTAACAGAGGCCAGACCTGATACAGCGGATCGGCTCGGCGCTCAAGAGCAAGCCTGTCCAGCCGCCCGCTGTTGTGCCAGTGCTTTCGTGGGCTCGGCCCCGCCGCACGGCGCTCGCCGCCCGGTCTAGGACGTTGTTCTAACTCCTTGCCGTGGACCCGCGCAGGCTTGCAGCCCGGCTGGCCGAAGTTAGGACATTGTTCTAAACTCGTGGCATGAGCACAACGCAGCAGCGCATCCTCGACGTGGCACGGCAGCTGTTCAACGAGCACGGGCTGCACCGCGTCGGCGTCCGCGACATCGCCCGCGCCGCCGAGATGAGCGCCGGCAACCTCGCCTACCACTTCCAGACCAAGGACGATCTGGTGGCGGCGCTGGTGATGGAGCTGCACGAGCTCAACCAGCGCACGATCTTTAGCGAGCTGCCGGCCGACTTCTCGCTGCTTGTGCTGTACCGCGCGGCGGTCGCGGCGATGCGCAACATGCTGCAGTTCCGCTTCGTCCTGCTGAGCTATGTCGACGCGGTTGTGGCCTCGCCGCAGCTGCAGGCGTTCGATTCCGCGCTGGCGCGCAAGCGGCGGCAGCGCCACGACCAGATGCTCGAGGCGCTGATCGACGGCGGCTACGTCGAGCGGCGGACGCGCACGCGCAGCGAGACGATCTACGAGCAGAGCGGGATGATCTCGAGCGGCTGGCTGGGCGCAGCCGCGCTGCGCGGCTGGAGCGACGAGCGCGCGGTGCTGCACTTCGCAAAGCTCGGCACCGCGCTGCTGGAGCCCTTCTGCACGCCGCGCGGCCAGCGGCAGATGCGGAAGATCCTGAGCGGAGAATACGACGGGGGTGGACATGGAGAAGGACAAGGACAGGGAGAGCGCAAGCGCAACGGCGGCTGAGTTCCAGGCGGCACGGGAGGCGACCGGGCCGGCGCCGGTCTCGCTGTGGCAGCTCCTGCGCGGCTACCGCGCCGATCCGTACGAGCGCTGGACGCGGAACCGGCAAGAGCACGGCGACGTCGCGCACTACCGGTTCGCGCTGTTCGATACGTTCCTGCTCTCCAGCGCGGACGGCGCCAAGCGCGTGCTGCAGGACAACGCCGCCAACTACGGCAAGGACCACGGCTCGTACCGCATGCTGCGGCGGCTGTTCGGCAACGGACTGCTCACCAGCGAGGGCAGCTTCTGGCTGCGGCAGCGGCGCCTGGCGCAGCCGGCGTTCCACCGCGAGCGCATCACGGCGATGGGCGCGCGCATGTGCGCGATGGCGCAGGAGACCGCGGCCGCGTGGCAGCGGCGCCTGGAGTCCGACCCGATGGGCGACGCGCCGATCCCGATGATGGAGGAGATGTCGCAGCTGACGCTCAAGGTCGTGGGCGACGCGCTGTTCGGGACCGGGCTGGCGCAGCACGCGGGGCGCGTGGCGGCGGCGTGGAAGGTGCTCAACTCGCAGCTCGCCACGCGGTTCTCAAAGATGCGGCTCCTGCCGCCGATCCTGCCGACGCGCTATGACCGCGAGTTCCGCGAGGCGCGGCGGACGCTGTTCGACATCGTCGACCGCATCATCACCGAGCGGCGCGCGCGCGGCGGCGATCACCACGACCTGCTGGCGATGTTCATGGCCGCGCGCGACGCCGACACCGACGAGAGCATGACCGACCGCCAGCTCCGCGACGAGGTGGTGACCATGCTCCTGGCCGGGCACGAGACCACGGCGGTGACGCTGACCTGGGCGTGGGCGCGGCTCGATCGGGATCGCCGCGTGCGGGCCAGGCTGAACGACGAGCTCGCGACGGTGCTGGGCGACCGGCCGCCGCGCCCCGAGGACTTCGGCGCGCTGGCGTATACGCGCGCAGTGGTCGCGGAGGCGCTGCGGCTGCGGCCGATGCACGCGCCGACCCGCATCGCCTACGCGCGCGAGCTGCTCGATCGCAAGCGGCACGACGAGGCGATCGAGCTGCTGCGACCGGTGACCGAGGCCGGCAGCAACGACCGCCGGGCGCGGGCCCTGGCCGCGCTCGGGCAGGCCTACGCGGTCGCGGGCCGCGGCGCCGAGGCGCGCGACGCGTTCGA
>ERZ650309.638-NODE-638-length-17098-cov-4.712199_pt1 | contig 17098 bp, 8 predicted proteins | sample MGYA00376245_ERZ650309 | MGnify/ENA primary metagenome ERZ650309 (study PRJEB26733, sample SAMN07839294) | wastewater metagenome | biome: urban; feature: wastewater treatment plant; material: waste water | place: USA: North Carolina | collected 2016-04-26 ...
CAAGATGCTGCTGGCCATGGTGGAAGACATCCGCGTGGTGCTGCTGCGTGTCGCCTCCCGCACCCAGACCCTGCGCTACTTCACCGATCACCCCGGCCCCACCCGCGACGCCATGGCGCGGGAAAGCCTGGACATCTACGCCCCGCTGGCCAACCGCCTGGGCATCTGGCAGCTCAAATGGGAACTGGAAGACCTGTCCTTCCGTTTTCTGGAGCCCGACACCTACAAGAAGGTCGCGAAGCTGCTGGACGAGAAGCGGGCCGAGCGCGAGGCCTATGTCGAGCAGTTGCGACAGTCCCTGGAATCCGAACTCAAGTCCCAGGGCATCGCCGCCACGGTTCACGGGCGGCCCAAACACATCTACAGCATCGTGCGCAAAATGCGTGGCAAATCGCTGGACTTTGATCGGGTGTTTGACATCCGCGCTTTGCGCGTGGTGGTGCCCGATGTGGCCAGTTGTTACGAAACTTTGGCTTGGGTGCACGAGCGCTTCACACCGGTGCATGAAGAGTACGACGATTACATTGCCAAGCCTAAAAACAACGGGTATCAGTCTTTGCACACCACCTTGGTCAACCCGGTCGGGACGGCGGTGGAGTTTCAAATTCGGTCTCAGGCCATGCATGCGGTGGCAGAGAAGGGCATTGCCGCCCACTGGATGTACAAGACCGCTGAAGGCGCTGACAACGATGCCTCGCCTCAACAGGCTGCGGTGTGGCTGCAGTCTTTGATCGACATCCAGCACGAAACGCGGGACTCGGCTGAGTTCCTCGAGCATTTGAAGATCGACTTGTTCCCTGAGTCGGTTTACAATGATTCCCTAATCAGTGGGTTTAATCGTGCAAAACTTGCCTGGTATACTATTGACCCAACGGTGTTCTACAGAAGCAACAACAGTTTGCTGCCTCCGAATATTACCGATGCGCAGCTTTCAAATCATAATGTCAGAGAGGTTCTCGAAACCGAATTGTTTCCATTTAAACAAAACCCAACGGGACAGTCAACGAACCTGAATATTCTGAACCTTGCCTATTATCCTTCTGAAAGAGGTCCCAACAATTATAATGTCAGCGGACTGAACGGTCAAACCGGATTACTTGCAGACCCAACCAAATCGTGGGCCGGTATGATGCGCAGAATTGAAACCTTCGATTTTGAGACTGCGAATGTCGAGTTCATTCAATTCTGGGTGATGGATCCTTTCAATGATGAAAGTCTGAATGATGGTACCGGAGGTAGTTTATATTTCAATCTCGGTGATATTTCTGAAGACATTCTTAAAGATGCCAACCGGTCATTTGAAAACGGATTGCCTGCACCTACCAATAATGCTACTGTAGACACCACCAGTTGGGGATTGGTTCCTAACACGCAGAGTATTGTAACTGCATTTGATAACGATCCTGATTCAAGGAAAGCACAAGATGTTGGTTTGGATGGGTTGTCGACAGATAATGAGAGATTGTTTTTCAAACAACAATACATTGATCAGATCATAGCACAGTTTGGTACATCATCACCGGCATATACCAATGCAGTAGCAGATCCTTCCGGAGATGACTTCCAGTATTTCCGCGGAACCGGCCTTGACAATATCGGTGCCGACATTCTCACCCGTTATAAAAATTTCAACGGAACTGAAGGTAACTCCAAAACCTCTGAACAATCTCCTGAAAATTATTCGACTTCAGCAACCAATATTCCTGATGGTGAAGACATCAACAGGGATAATACTATGAACGATTTTGAAAACTATTACCAGTACAAAGTAGATCTCAACCCTGCTTCAATGGTGGTAGGTTCGAATTATATTGTCGATATGGTTTCAACGTCTGTTACAACTAAAGATAACACAGTTAAAACCATTAAATGGTACCAGTTTAAGATACCTGTGAATTCACCAACCGAAGTGATTGGTACAGGAGCTGATTTGAAATCAGTGAACTTTATCAGAATGTTCATGAAAAATTTCACCTCTCCGGTAGTGCTTCGTTTTGCCAAATTGGAGTTGTTGCGTGGAGAATGGAGAAAGTATCAGTATTCACTTTTGTTTCCCGGCGAATATATTCCTACTGATCCTAATGCCACTCCATTTGATGTTACCGTAGTTAACCTTGAAGAGAATGGTGACCGGACACCTGTCCGTTATGTGTTGCCTCCGGGAATCGAAAGGGAAGTAAATGTTGGAACAACCAACCTGCAGCAGCTCAACGAGCAATCGTTAAGTCTGAAAGTTTGTAACCTTGAAGATGGTGATGCCCGTGCAGCTTATAAAAACACGCTCTTAGATGCGAGGAACTACAAGAAAATAAAAATGTATCTGCACGCCGAAGATGGAGGTGCAAGTGATGAGTTGCAGGATGGTGAAGTGACAGCATTTGTCCGACTGGGTTCCGATTTCACCACCAACTATTACGAGTATGAAGTGCCATTAAAGATCACCCGCTTTGGAGCTACCCGTGATGTTGATATATGGCCTGAAGGCAACAACATGGAAATTGATGTTGATAAGCTGATCAAAGGTAAACTGCAGCGGAACAATGCCTACGCAGCCACAGGAACAGCTTCTAGCACACCTTATATTTTCAGTGACGGAACCAGAAACATAACCATTGTAGGAAATCCTACGCTGAGTGAGGTGAAGACCCTCATGGTGGGTATCAGGAATCCTAAGAAAGAACTGAATCCAAATGATGATGGTTCTGCAAAATGTGTGGAACTGTGGGTGAATGAACTTCGGATGAATGACTTTGATAACAATGGCGGATGGGCCGCCAATGCCAGAGTTACCACAAAGCTCGCCGACCTCGGAACGGTCACCTTGTCGGGAAACAGAAGTACCGATGGGTTTGGTAGCCTCGAAAGCAAACTCAGCGATCGTCAGAAGGAGAATATTACACAATACGATGTCTCCACATCTCTTGAGTTTGGAAAATTCTTCCCGCAAAAAACTGGTATTTCATTACCCCTATACTTTGGTTTTGCTGAGTCGTTCACCAATCCTCAGTACAATCCTCTTGATCCGGATGTGCCATTTGAGGAGGCTCTTGATGCCATCGATGATAAGGCACGCAGAAGTCAGCTGAAACGGATTGCTCAGGATTACACCAAGAGGCAGAGTATCAACCTTACCAATATCAAGAAGAACCGTACCGGCAATGCTGCCAAGCCAAAGATTTATGATATTGAAAACTTCAACCTGTCATTAGGTTACAGCCAGACTTACAGACGTAATATCAACCTTGAATACGATAATCAGAAAGAGTACATGGCTGCTCTGGGTTACAACTTCATCACCCAGGCAAAATACATTACTCCTTTCGGAAAGATGAAGCCATTCCAGAAATCAAAATGGCTGAAGCCTGTAAAAGATTTCAACGTCAACTTTGTTCCTGCCAGCTTTACATTCCGTACCGATGTGAATCGTCACTATGGTGAAACACAGGTTCGCGATATTTCTGACTTCTCCTTCAAGCAACCTGCAACATTCAATAAGTCATTCCTTACCACGCGTCAATATTCGCTGAGTTATGATCTCACCAGATCGATAAAGTTCGATTTCAATGCCAACAACATTGCCAATATCGATGAGCCTTACGGAAAGCTTGACTCGGAAGCTAAGAAAGATTCTGTACGCAAGAATTTCTTTAATCTTGGACGTAATACCGATTACCGACATGGCGGCTCACTGAGCTACAATGTTCCGTTGAACAAATTCCCGCTCACGGACTGGATTTCAGTGAACATGAAATATATGTTTGACTACCACTGGCAGACCGGTCCTCTGGCAATCATTGCATCTACCAATCAGCTCGGAATTAATCCCTCTGTAGGAAATACCATTCAGAACTCGAACACCAAGCAGATCAATACCACTTTTACAATGACGACACTCTATAATAAGGTGCCGTTGTTTAAAAAACTGCTGGGTCCGAAGCCACCAAAGCCTGCTGTGAAACCGAAAACAGAACCGGTTAAGCCTGCAGCAAATGACACCACCGGAGGCAAAAAACCTGTGGTTAAGAAAGAAAAGACCTATGGCGATTTCCCAAGGGCGCTTGCCAAAGTAGTATTCAGTCTCAAAAATGTTTCTCTCAATTACAGCGAAACAAATGGTACGCTATTGCCCGGATTTAACAGAACATCTGAGTTGCTGGGTCAGAATCTTTATAAAGATGAAGACGGCAAAATGCAAATGGCCCCGGGACTTCCTTTTGCTTTCGGAAGTCAGAAAGATATCAGAAGAGAGGCTGCATTAAACAGATGGCTCACTACCGATACAGTTTTCAATTCAGCATTTGCTCAGACCTATACTGAAAACATAACGGGACGTGCCACCATTGAACCTACTGCCGGACTGAGAATAGAATTGAACGCCAACAGAAATTATGCTCGTAATACCAGCGAGAATTACCGTGCTACAGTGAATGGCGACTACAATGCATTCTCTCACGTTGAGACCGGAAATTTCAGTATGTCATTCATCTCCATTAAAACGGCATTTGCAAAAGACCGCAAAGATTACAGTTCTGAAATATTTGATAAGTTTGATGAATACCGGAAAATCATCTCCTTCCGACTTGCTCAGGGTAATCCACTTTCATCAGGAGTCGATTCAGTTGGGTATGCTGATGGATTCGGAGGAACTTCTCAGGAGGTACTGACGTATGCATTCCTTGCTGCTTACTCAGGTAAATCAGCTTCCGGAATCAAATTGAATCCGTTCCCTAATGTTCCTCAGGTCAACTGGAGATTGACCTATGATGGTTTGTCGAAGCTGAAGTTTGCAAAGAAGTTATTTAACAGCGTAAGTCTCTCTCATGGTTATCGCTCTTCTTATGGCATTTCTTCTTTCAACACCAGTTTGCTGTATAAGGAAGATGGTTCAGCGCGTGATTTGAGCAATAACTTTATTCCTAAACAAGAGTTCGGGCAAATTACAATCAGCGAACAATTCAGTCCACTGGTTGGAATTGATATTAATTGGAAGAACAACAAGCTTACTACACGTTTTGAGTATAAACGCGACCGTAACCTGTCACTCACCTTTGCCGACATTCAATTGTCGGAGACAAAGGGTCAGGAATTTGTGCTGGGAGCCGGATACCGCTGGAGAAATTTCAAAATGCCGTTTAAGATCGGTGGCGCCAAGAAGAAGGGACCTTCTAATAACGACCTGAATCTTACCGCTGATTTCAGCATTCGTAAAAACAGCACTATCATTAGAAAGCTACTTGAAAACATCGATCAGCCTACTGCAGGACTTACCATCTTCTCATTTAAGCTTGCTGCCGACTATGTCATTAATGAGCGATTCAATGTGCGTTTGTTCTTCGATAAAACCATCAATAACCCTCTTATCTCTACCTCCTTCCCAACGGCAAATACTGCAGCGGGAATCAGCGTGAGATTCACACTTGCACAATAAGAGCCTCTTAACTAAATTTAATATCTGTCTTCCTGAATTCAGAAGACCAAAACCAAACCATTATGAATTTCCCACAAGAATTAAAGTACACCAAAGATCACGAATGGATCAGAGTTGAAGGTGACACCGCAACCATTGGAATTACCGATTTTGCACAAAGTGAATTAGGTGATATCGTTTATGTAGATATCGACACAGTAGGTGAGTCCATCGACAAAGAAAGTGTTTTCGGAACCGTTGAAGCTGTTAAAACAGTTTCTGATTTATTTATGCCGGTTTCAGGTGAGATTACCGAATTTAACAAAGGCCTCGATACACAGCCTGAACTTGTAAATAAAGACCCTTATGGTGGTGGCTGGATGGTGAAGGTTAAAATGTCAAATCCTTCTGAAGTTGCCGGTTTGCTTTCTGCAGCCGACTACATGGCACTGATAGGTGCCTGATAAAAATGTTCAGGTATTTTTTTGCACCGGTAAGTTGTGCGCTGGCGATTTTATTCCTCAGCATTATACCATCATCGGAAATTCCCGAATTCTCGCTGTGGAAGCTCCTGTCGTTTGATAAGGTAGTTCACGCAGCAATGTACGGTACACTTTCATTTCAGTTAATGAAAGCCTGTATTCGTCAATACGCCAACTGGAGATTACGTTACAATGCAGGCCGCATTGCCGTAATCTCCGCTTCGGTTTATGGCGGTCTAATCGAGCTGTATCAACAATACATGACCCCTGATCGCTACGGCGATTGGCTCGATATGATTGCAAATGTTGTTGGGGCAGTGATTGGGGTGGTTTGCTTCAGATTTATTTTTAAAGAGTACATCCATTAAAAGTTCCTGCCTTCATAATCAGAATGGCTTTATGTCCGGCCAATTTTGTCGTGTATCTGTAACAGGTTTCTAACATGTAAACCATGAACCATCAGCATACCAACGGTACAATTTATCCAGCTTATGAGCTGAGGCCCAAGGATGAGTCCGGCTTTTTACAGGAACGTCAATCGAGGCGCAGCAACCTCGCATTTGCTATCAAGGTTTTCTGGCAATTCATGAAAGGCTTCCGGGCACTACACTTTGTGGGTCCCTGTTTTACGGTGTTTGGATCTGCACGATTTAAAAGTGATCACGAATATTATCGGAAGGCATACGACTTTGGGAAAGCTATAGCGGCCATGGGTGGTACCGTGATGACAGGCGGAGGGCCGGGCATCATGGAGGCAGCTAACAAGGGTGCATTTGAGAATGGAGGAGTTTCGGTAGGATGTAATATTTTTTTACCGCACGAACAAAAGGCCAACCCTTACATGCATCGCTGGGTGATGATCAAATACTTTTTTGTAAGGAAAGTGCTGTTGCTGAAATATTCCTATGGCTTTGTGGTTATGCCCGGAGGATTCGGTACCATGGATGAACTTTTTGAAACCTGCACACTAATTCAAACACGAACCATCCGCAATTTCCCTATTGTAGTTTATGGAACTGCATATCATCAGCCGCTGAGAAATTTTTTTCAGAAAATGATTGATGAAAAGACAATATCTGAAGAGGATATGAAACTTGTTCTTTTCACCGATGATGTAGAAGAAGGAATGGAGCACATTCGCAAATACTTGCGCGAAAACTTCAATGTCAAGCCTGCTCAGCCATCACCATGGTTGTTTGAAAGAGGGAGAATTCGAACCGGCAATAAATAATTTGTAGTTAGTCCTTTGAAAAATAATCGGCCGACTGATACACTCCTGTTTCCATTTTTGCAAGTTGCATCAATAAATCATTTGCCAGAGAGCTCGCACCGAAGCGGAAATAATCGGGGTTGAGCCAGGCTTCACCAAGAGTTTCGCGTACCATCACCAGATACTGAAGAGCTTGTTTGGCTGTCGCAATTCCGCCGGCAGGTTTCATACCAATCATCTTACCGTAATCGTAATAGTAATCGCGAATAGCTTCCAGCATTACCAGTGTTACCGGAAGCGTAGCAGCAGGCTGTACCTTGCCGGTAGAAGTTTTAATGAAATCGGCGCCGGCATGCATGGCCAAGTCAGATGCTTTTCTGACGGCATCCAGGGTGCTCAGCTCTCCGGTTTCAAGAATCACCTTCAGGTGTGCTTCCCCACAAGCTTCTTTTACTGCAGCTATTTCATCAAACACAAAGTTATATTCACCTGCAAGAAAATGTCCTCTCGAAATTACCATATCAATTTCATCGGCACCTTCGGCAACTGCATATTTGGTTTCGCGAAGCTTTACATCACGTGTCGACATACCGCTTGGGAATGCAGTAGCTACTGCAGCGACTTTTATTTTGGTTCCTTTGAGTGCCTCTTTTGCAACAGCTACCATATTGGGATATACACAAACCGCCGCCGCTGATGGAATTCCATCCATGGTGTCGTGTGGCCGGATCGCTTTAGCGCACAGCTGTTTAACCTTGCCCGGTGTGTCCTTTGCATCAAGCGTAGTCAAATCCATCATGCTGATCGACAGCAAAAGGGCGTTCTTTTTCGATGAAGTTTTGATGCTTCGTTTATTCAGTCGCGCTACACGTTCTTCAATACCGGTATGGTCAATAGAAGGAGAGTTGGAAATGATTTGTCGGATAGATGCCATGGTTGCTTTAGCCGTTTATTGAAGGTGCTAAATTAAACAATTTTGAAGCAAGATTATTTATCTCGCAAAGCATTTTCTCGTACTAAAGTGGGTTCAAATCAAAAAGCCGTCTGGTTTTCAGGCGGCTTTTTGATTTGAAAAGGAATGAATGCTGGTTACATTTTCACCAGTCTCTTTACCTGGTATCCGTTTTGTGTTTCGATTCGCATCTGATACAAACCATCAGATTCATTGGTGAGGTCGAGTGTAGTTTTGATAGCGGAAGGATAATCGATGGATTTCATCACAACCATTTTGCCATTCACATCTGTAACAGTAATATTTACCTTAGTTTTTGCTGCCAGATTCAGCTCAATTTCAAAGAGGCCTTCAGAAGGATTTGGTAATACCTTTACTGCATTTACATCCAGCAACTCCTCCAATCCTACCGGAACACATCCCAGTGAAGTGATCAGCAACGAACGAGAAGCTGTAATAGCTGTATTCATACGTGTGCTTTGTCCCGATGTGAATGCATTCATGCAGCCATCATCGGTATAGTCCATGTAATTTTCATACATATCAACCATATCAGCAGTGTATGGAGCCGGAAAAGGTGCTGTTTCAGTACAGGTATTTGGATTGTTGGTGGGACAAGAAAATGTTGAGGTTCCAACCGGAGGTGTATCGCAAACCAGATCACCTTGTGAAGCACAAGTGTTGGCGTTGGTTCCTACGCAGCCCGATTGAAAAGTATGATACAGATTCAACCAATGTCCTACCTCATGCGTTGCAGTCCTTCCCAAATGGTAAGGTGTTGCAGTGCCCGGGAAGTTCGGTCCGCCTACTGCTGAGTAAAGAAGCACTACGTGGTCGCTTCCGGTTGACCCGGGAGGAAGGTTGGCATACCCTAGCAAACCACCACCCAGATTTCCGACATAAAGATTCAGATAACGTGTGTGATCCCATTCAGTTGAAATGGTGTTGGGGTTATTTGGTAATGATGTAGAAGTTGTCTGCACCCTTACTATTCCATTGGTGGCTGCTCCTGCAGGAGTACGCTGAGCCAGACAAAACTGAATCTGCGTATTTGCCGCAACACCCAAAAACTGCGATCTGGTATTTACAGCGTCAAGATTGTTTCTGGAATAATCGGCATTCAAAACATTTACCTGATCATAAATTCTGTTATCTGGAATGTTCTGCGCTGCAGTGTTCCAGATAATATGAAACACAACAGGAATAGTTACCACACTTCCAACCCGGTATTCAGGATTTTCGGCAATCAATTGCTGAATGCGTGCCTCCTGCTCAAGTCTGCCTGTTCTGAGAGCCGGATCTGCAGCTTCCAAAGCAGCCTGATGTGCATCCGTTCCACATCGTTGGTACTGTCCGTATCCGGTAAAACTGATCCCTGCCAAAGCAAGGGTGAGGATTAATTTAGATTTCATGATCGACAGGTTTTAATTGTGTATCTCAAAGTTATGAAAATCCCCCGAAAAAACAACACCTTTCCTCCCAACAACGCTGAACACCTGAAAGTTCCCTGAATTAACTGTAAATAACAGAAATACAATAGGTTGGGTGCTCCTCCCTTTCCTTTTGCCGGATTTTTTGTATCTTTGAATATCAACTTTTATCCCGGCCATATTTGAAATTCTTCACACCAGAAATTCGGGCTTGCCATATTCCCTTTCTCAAAGTGATCGGGAACTTCCTGCTATTCATGATTTTTTGTGGACAAACCACGGCACAGGTTTCACATTACTTTACGCATCCTGTAGGAAATGGAGGAGGAGGAAGAGATATTGCACAGTTTGTGGCATCCGATCCTTCAGGCTCATTTCTGGTTGCAGGTTCTTTCGAAGGCACCATTGATGTGGATGCTACTGCAGGACAAACTACTCTTACTTCAATGGGTGGCACCGACATTTATTTTGCAAAATATGATGGTAATGGCACTTTGGTTTGGGCTCGTTCAATAGGGTCGGGACTTGATGATGAAATTAATGGAATGGAAGCTGATGCACATGGTAATTTGTTCATCGCTGGCTCTTTTCATGAAACAATGGATTGTGATGGAAGTGCCGGCGTTTCCAACCTTATTTCTTCGGGAGGTACAGATATTTTCTTTTGCAGCTACGATGGCAATGGAACGCTTTTGTTCGCCAATGGATTTGGTGGTCATGACGATGATGAAGTGCGCGACCTGACAATCGATGCCTTTTCAAATGCATTTCTCACAGGTAATTTTAAAGGCTCTGTCGATTTTGATCCCGGGGCCGGTACAGCAATTCTGAATGCCCCACAAGGCGGTATCCTTCTTGCTAAATATACTGCCGGTGGCAATTACGAATGGGCATATACATTTGGCAGTGGCACTACTGAAACAGGCGAAGCAATTGCTGTTGATGCAAACAGAAATATTTATCTCACAGGTTATTTCAGAAACAACCTTACTATCTCAAATAACCCAAATATTAATTCCGTTGCATTTGGGAATCCTTTGTTCGAGACTATTTTTCTTGCCAGATTCAATGAAAGCGGACAAATTCTGAATGGTAAAGCGGTTCCCAATAACACAGGGGCCACAATAGCTATCGGACAGATGTCAGTTAACGATTCAAGTACGACTTTTCTTTCCGGAAGCTATACAGGTACCGTTGATTTTGGAATGGGATCAGCCACACTTGCTACTGCCAGCACATTGGGCGAAGGGTTTCTGGTTACATATGACTCGCTCTTCAATTATAAATGGTCGTTGGAACTCAACACTGATTTTTATTCTGTGGTCAGCGATTTCATCTTCAATAATGATGGAACAACTACATTAACAGGAAACTTTACCGGAACCACCGATTTCGATCCGGGGGCTCCTACAAATAATCAATCGCCTTTGGGCATTGCAGATCTTTTTGTTTTGCAGATTGATACCGCCGGCTCTTACCTCACGGCATTTTATGGTGGAGGAGCTAATGCTTCTGTGGTACCTTCCGGCATTTGCAGCGATACTTCGGGTGCACCAGTAATTGCAGGTAGCTTGTCGGGGACTGCATTTTATCAGACATCATCAGGCACGCAAGCTGTAACTTCAGTAGTGAAAGAGTCAGGTTTTCTTCATCGCTTCAATACTTCCGGAATTGCCGATTTACTTTTGGTAAATGAAGAGTCAGATGCAGGTGGTGACGATGAAGCCGAAAAAGTGATTGCACTTGCAGATGGAGGTACATTGATAACCGGAAATTTTGAAGGTACCGTTGATTTTGATCCCGGAGCTTCACAATATTTATTATCATCCAACGGATCTTCAGATGCCTTTTTATTGTTCCTCAATGCCGACGGCTCTCTAAGAAATGCTTTTGCACTTGGTGGATCAGGAGATGAAAAGATTAATGCGATAACAAAAGATGGAAGTGGTTCAGTATATATAAGCGGAACTTTCACGCAATCTATTGACTTCGATCCAGGCCCTGCTGTTTTTTCATTAACCTCATCGGGAGGATACGATTGGTTCATGGCAAAATATTCATCATCCGGCAATTTTATTTGGGCTAAGAAAGGAGGTGGCTCAGGAAATGACGCCGCCAATGATATCGACACTGATAATAGCCAGGCCTTGTTTCTTTCAGGGTACTTCAGTAATACTGTTGATATGAATCCCGGCGCACCGGTAAATAACCTCATATCGGCAGGTAATACTGATATGTTTTATGCCCGTTACGATACTTCCGGAAATTACATCAGCGCGATGCGGATCGGTGGATCAAATGCCGATGCTGCCTTGTTTGTAAAATATGAGCCGCTTACAGGAACCATAGCCCTATGCGGAAATTTTTCCGGAACTGTAAATTTCAATCCATCAGGTAGTGTCAGCAACATGACTTCATCTGCCGGAGTTTCGGGTGCCGATTTATTCTTCGCCAAATATTCTGTCAGCGGTTCATTGATCTGGGTCAAACAACTGGGTAGTTCCGGGGCGGCGATCTCAGCACTTGATATCGAGCTGGATCATTTGAATCCACCCAACCTCTTCATTGCAGGTTTTATAGAAAGCAGGTCCTCTATGAATTCAACCATTGATCTGGATCCCGGAATTGGTTCAGTAAATGTTGGTGTGAATGCATCGGAAGGGAAGCAGGCATTTGTTTCAAGATATGTTTTCGGTAACGTGGCCTCATCCGGCAACTACAGTTGGTCAGGCACCTATGACAGTGATGGTGATGATATTATCTCCGGATTGGCAGTGGATACTATTTCAAACTTGTTGTTTCTCACAGGAAACTTTCATGAAAGCATTGATATCAACTTCAGCAATTCACAAAATTATTCGCTAACTTCCTCGGGAGGATCCGACTTTTACCTAGCTTGTTACAATCTTTCCGGTCCCGATTTTGTGTACGCTGTTTCAACTGGTGGAATAGCAAACGATTATTCAAATGGAATCGATTGCGGTTTGAACAACTCTCAATTCTTATGCGGTCAATTCACGGGAACAGTTGATTTTGCTCCCGGAAATTACTCCGCTGTCTTTGCTTCTGCTTCAGGAAGTGAAGATGCTTTCATCACACGATTCGGAAAACCCTGTCAGCCATTAATTTATTCTGATATCCTGAATGAAATTAATATTTGTCCGGGACAAACATATACCATTCTTCCTTCGGCCGGTAATGTAGTTAGTTATTATGATGCAGCTACCGGAGGAAATTATCTTGGCAGTGGTACTTCTTTTACATCACCGCCTTTGAATGTAACCACAACTTATTATTTTGAAGATAGCCTCTGCTATCTCGATGGCAGAATAGCTGTTCCGGTAAATGTTCGTGCGCTTCCGAATCTTGCCATCCAGTCATCTGGTCCCCTTACATTTTGTGCCGGTGGTTCTGTTTCATTAAATGGCGGAGCAGGATCCGATTTATCGTACCAGTGGAAAAAATATGGTAACCTCATTGCCGGTGCTTCTGATTCAGTGTATGTTGCATCGACCTCGGGTATCTACAAAATAACTGCTACCAATAACTATGGGTGTTCCAAAAGCTCTCCTGCTGTTACTGTTGTAGTGAATCCATTACCTGTTGCTTCTGTTTCTGCTACAGGAAATACTTCCTTTTGTGTGGGATCAGGCGTAACTCTTCAGGCAAACGTTGTGCCCGGTTATACTTACCAATGGAAGAAATACAGTAACGATGTTGTTGGTGCTGTAAATAACACTTATTTTGCTACCACAGCCGGTGCCTTCAAAGTGAGAATCACTGATGCCAATGGTTGCTCACGAAATTCGAATTCGATTTTTACAACTTTACTTCCTTCTCCCCCTGCTGCTATTTCGGCAGGCGGTCCACTTTCGTTTTGCAATGGCGACAGCGTTGTTTTGTCGGCTAATGCCGGAAGCGGACTATCTTATCAATGGAGAAAAGGTTCATCCTTTATTGCAGGCGCAACCACACCGGTGTATACAGCAAAAACTGCAGGCAATTATAAGGTCACCGTTACCGGAACAAATGGTTGCACAAAGAATTCTGATCCACTTACCGTTGTAGTCAATTGTAGGCTGGACGATTCAGGTGCAAAGGATCCCGGAATCATCCTTTACCCGAATCCGACTACGAGCAGTTCTCAATTGTCAGCAGTCAATCTTCCTGCTGCAGCATCAGAGTTAATGATTTTCGATGCGAAAGGCGATAAGGTTTTTTCCGTTTCTGTTTTCTCTGCTTCATTTGACCTCCCTTTGCCTGAGTTTGATGCGGGAATGTACCAGGTAGTTTTAATTTCAGGTTCAGAAGTATTCAAACTCAAATACCTCATTACTCCGTAATTTCACTTATTCGCAAGAGGTTATGAAAATTAAAGTTCTTTTCTTTTCTGCAGCAGCCGAAACAGCGGGCACTGATTTTATATTTCTTGAGAATGTACACACTACAGAAAGGGCCACTGCAGAACTGCTTGAAAAATTCCCTGCATTAAAAGGATTGCATTGCAGGTATGCCCTGAACAAGGTGATTCTGAATGAAAGTGTGCCACTGCGAGATGGAGATGAATTGGCAGTTTTGCCTCCTTTTTCAGGTGGCTGAAAGAAGAAGGGACAAAAATTCTCAAATATTCCGTATTTTTGATCGCACCACATTAAAAGGTGTCGTTTATTATGCTTAAAGATCGCTTCGGAAGAATTCACGATTACCTGCGTGTCAGCCTGACCGACCGTTGTAATTTCCGTTGCCTTTATTGCTTACCTGCTTCCGAATTCCCCAATAATTTCAAGGGTTGTTCTACTGCTGCCGACCAAATGTCGGCTGATGAAATCATTTCGATTTCGAAGGTTTTTGTTGAGTTGGGAGTAAGAAAAATCAGAATTACAGGTGGTGAGCCGCTGGTCAGAAAAGATGCAGATGAAATCATCAGCCGTCTTTCAGCATTACCGGTTCAACTCGTAATTACCACAAATGGATCAAGGGTTAATGAATTCATTGATACCTTCGTTTCGGCAGGAATTAAGTCGGTTAATGTGAGTCTCGACTCACTCGAAAAGCAGAACTTCCATAAACTCACCCATCGCGATGAATTTGATCTGGTGATGTCGAATATTCAGCTCTTATTGCAACATGGTATTCATGTTAAAGCGAACATGGTGGTGATGAAAGGTTATAATGATAACGAGATACATCAATTCATTGAGTGGACCAGAAGTGCTCCGGTGCATGTCAGATTTATTGAGTTTATGCCTTTCCCCGGTAACCACTGGCGCCCCGAGAAGCTTATTCGCTATGCTGACATTTTAAGCATTGTAAACGAAAAGTTTCCACACATCGAAAAACTTGAGGATGGACCACATGATACTACCCGCAAATATACTGTTCGGGGCCACCTTGGAACTTTCGCAGTCATCAGCACTATGTCGGAACCTTTTTGTTCGGGATGTAACAGATTGCGCCTTACCGCTGACGGGAAAATGCGAAACTGCCTCTTTGGGAAAACAGAAACCGATTTGCTTTCTGCTTTAAGAGCGGGCCATTCACTTGAGCCATTGATCAGAGAGAGTTTGTATGGAAAAGAGTTTCAGCTTGGAGGTAACTCCGGTGCAGCCTGGGGTTTATCCGAAACGGAAACAACCAACAGAACCATGATGGGAATCGGAGGATAACAGAAAACGATGATTACTTTCAGCGAAGCAAAAAGAATATTATCAGAAAGTGTTGAAACAGCTCCTGTCACCTGGGTTCCTGTTGCTGATGCTCTTGGCCGAACGGTTATGGAAGATGTCTTCTCTCCAATCGCACAGCCACCTTTTCACCAGTCGGCAGTTGATGGCTATGCATTTCGGCACGCCGATCTCTCATCAATAAAATCACTACGCCTTGCAGGTGAAGTAGCTGCCGGCTCTGTTCCTTTAATAACATTAAATCCGGGCGAATGTATGCGTATTTTCACCGGAGCTCAAATCCCTCAAGGTGCCGATACTGTAGTTATGCAGGAGTACGTGACAGCAGAAGGAACAACGATAGTCATTTCTGATAATCGTATTCTTCCCGGAGCCAACATTCGTCCTGAAGGATCGCATTTCGCTAAAGGGGAGAAAGCAATTGGTAAAGGAACTGCTTTGAATGCTGCAGCAACAGGTCTCTTGTATGGCGCCGGAATATCATTGGTTAAATGTGTGCCCGAACCTGTTATTACACTTATCATTACCGGTAACGAATTGCTCAGTCAGGGAACTCCTCCCGAACCGGGTAAAATTTATGAATCGAATTCTTACATGCTTACTGCTCTTCTCCGAGAACAGGGATATCACAACACCAGTTTTGTCTTCGTTAAAGATGACTTAGGTGAAATTAACCGGGCCATCATACAGGCACTTCGCAACAGTGATTTTATAATTGTTACCGGCGGAATTTCGGTTGGCGATTACGATTATGTTGAAGCAGTTTTACAACAGCAAAAGGTGCAACAACTTTTTTATAAAGTCAGACAAAAACCGGGTAAGCCTGTTTACATGGGAGTGAAAGACAAGAAGATCATTTTTGCGCTTCCCGGAAATCCGGCTTCGGTTTGGGTATGTTTTTTTGAATATGTATTGCCTGCTCTAAGAAAATACTCCGGTGTGCCCGATATATTTCAGCAGGAAATCACTTTGCCCGCAATGAACCGGTATTCTAAAAAAGCAGGCATGGTTCATTTTCTGAAAGCATTTACCGATTATCAGTCGGTGCAAATTCTCGATGGACAAGAGTCTTATAAATTGAAATCATTCACCTATTCAAATTGTCTGGTGGTGTTGCCGGAAACTGCCGTTGAAGTTCATCCCGGCGACAAAGTTCAGGTACAACTTACTGCTGTGCGACAATAGGGCATTATCATGGAAACTTTGTTGCTGATACTGATTTTTCTGGTTGCCATTTTATACGCTTCTGTGGGACATGGTGGTGCAAGTGGTTATTTGGCTCTCATGGCCCTTTTTCATGTTGCGCCTGATGAAATGAAACCTGCAGCTCTCATCATGAATGTGGTTGTTTCGCTTAATGCCTGGCTGCAGTTTTCGCGTGAGGTGAAAATGCCGCTTAGAATTTTTATAACTCTGATTGCCGGTAGTATACCCGCTGCTTATTTCGGAGCAGGAATCACACTTCCCGTTGAGGTGTACCGTAAAATTCTTGGCGTTATGATTCTGATTGCAGCCATCAGGTTGATTCCGGTTTTTCAACTGAAGTCACCCGGTGAAAAACCTCCATCATTTCCGGTTCTGCTGATATGTGGATGCGCAATCGGTTTTGTTTCAGGAATCACGGGAATTGGAGGAGGTATCATATTGAGTCCTCTGCTGCTGTGGATGGGATGGGCAACTGTAAAGGAAACGGCCCTTATCTCGGCTCTTTTTATTTGTCTTAATTCCATTTCAGGAATAACTGCGCTGGTTTCAAAAGGTGCAGCTTTTGGAAATCATCTGGTCGAATGGACCGCAGTTGCTCTTGCCGGAGGAATCATTGGTGCCTGGATTGGAAGTAAGAAATTTCAACCTTCCGGACTCAAAACCGCACTTTCTTTAGTTTTGCTTATTGCGGGAATAAAGCAGATCGGAAGAGCGTCGTGTAGGGAAA
>ERZ650309.639-NODE-639-length-17052-cov-10.762134_pt1 | contig 17052 bp, 23 predicted proteins | sample MGYA00376245_ERZ650309 | MGnify/ENA primary metagenome ERZ650309 (study PRJEB26733, sample SAMN07839294) | wastewater metagenome | biome: urban; feature: wastewater treatment plant; material: waste water | place: USA: North Carolina | collected 2016-04-26 ...
CGCTCGTTGGGCAGTACCAAAAATCGAAGTCCAGCTGGACGAGGTTCGGCATCCCACGCAGCGACTGCGCCGGCAGCCGCGCCGACCCCAAGAACACGCAGTCCTCGCAGCCGGCGTGACGATGCCGCGGCGCGCGCGAGGCCAGCATCGCCGCTGCCATCTCCGGGTCGCGCTGGCACCCGCCGACATGCACCTTGGCACCGCACCTCTCACACCCCCCGCCAGGCACCTCGCCCGCCGGGAATGTCCGGTCCCGGGTCACAGCAGCCCTCGCGCAGCGGCTCGCGCGGCAGCTTCCTGGATGGCCGGGCTGCCCACCGGCATCTGCAGGGGGTAGGGCGCGCTCATGTACTGGTGGTCGCCTGGTCCGGTCCTGGCGGTGACCGCCGAGAACTTGCGGTCCCACTTGCCGACCGCTGGGCAGAACCACAGGTCGGCACCGATAAACCGCCCGAGAAATACGCACGCCTCGCAGCCGCGGTGCAGGTGCTGCGGTGCGTTGGCGTCCGCGGTACTGAGGGGGTACCGGCAGCAGGGGCTAACCCCGATCGCCCCCGATCGTTGCGGATCGCAGGGTGCGCGGCAGGCAGGACAGAGGTAGGCCCCGGCGGGCAGTGTCTCGGCGGGCTGGAAGATGTGATTGTAGGGCGTCACGACTGCCGCCCCGGAAGCATCTTCTGGTAAGCCAGCCGGCGCTTGAGCCAGATCAGGGCCGCCCACGATAGAGACCATCGGGTCTCCGCTTTGAAAGGGATTGCAGGGATCAGCGCGGTCATGCCTGCCACCTTCCCCGATCGGCCCCAGCTCGGCAATCCCTGACGTTTGTTCAGTCCGGGGCGGCGGGAGCGGTATCCTCCGGGGATGCCGTTTCTCATCGAGCAGCAGTCGAGCGGGGGCCGCCGCGTGGAGCTGGACGGGCGCGGGCTGCCCTTTGCCAGCAGCGTGGAGTGGGGCGGGGAGCAGCGGACCGACGTGACCTACCTCCCCGGCTCCCCCGACGCCGTGGCGCAGCTGTACGGCCCCAAGCAGCTGCCCATGGCCCCCGAGGGCCGGTGGGGCGACAGGTACATGGCCGGGGACAGCGCCAGCTGCCTCGTCAAGGTCGACGGGCGGCAGATCACCTCGGCGCTGGAGGCCGCGCAGATCCTCGACCGCATCCGGGAAGAGGGGGTGCTCCTGCGTGTGGCTTACGAATCCGAGGTCCGCTACGGGCTGCTCGTCGAGTGGCGCTACCGGCCCTTCTCTGAAGGTCGGACGCTTGAGCGCATCGACTGGTCGGCCAAGTTCGAGTGGCTCTCCCGTGGGAACAAGATGCTCACCCCGGCCATCCCCAACCGCGTCGGGGCCCAGAACTTCGCCGCCAAGCTGGCCATCTTCTCCGCCCAGGTGGACACCGCCTGGCAGGGGCTTCTCGGAAAGAGCGACGCGCTGCTCGACGCCGCCGCCGCGCCCGTGGCCAAGATCCGGGGGATCGCCGACACCGCCCAGCAGGCCGCCAGCGCCCTCACCCAGCGGGCCGCCGACGCTGCCGGCATCGCTCAGTCGGTGACGGGCCTCGCTTCCGAGGTCACCGCCGCCTCCTTCGCGCTCGGAGCAGCCGTCACCTCCACCGCCATCTCCAGCGCCGTGAGCCTTCAGAACGCCGAGGACCGCTTCGCCAGCTTGGGGACGAGCTTGGTCGACGGCGGTATCGGCCTCGACATCGTGCTCGCCCGCGACCAGCAAGCGGTGCTTTCGCTCTGTCGGCAGCTAGCCGATCTGGCAGACCAGATCACAGCGGCGGCAGAAAAGGCGCTCGCTGATGTCCAGCCGTACGTGGTTTATGCGATGCGAGGTGAGACGCTGCGCGACATCGCGCTAAGAGAGCTCGGATCGATCGGCGCCTGGCGCGATCTGGCCATGCTTAACGGCTTGCCAGGATCGGAAGTAGCGCCAGGATCGGCGCTACTTATTCCGGTTCAGAAGCAACCAAATACGCCTAGCTAAAGAGACAGCCGACCAGATCGAAACAGAGTCTCTAGCTTCCTTGCCGCTGTCGCTAGGTCAATTCGGCTGTCTCTACCGTGTACTCTGATTATGTCTAAGAGCGTGTTCTCTTCAGAATTAAGGTACTCGCGCGCTAGAGACTGCGCTTTTTCCTTGTTTTCCTCTGCAACGTCCGCACGTGCTTTTTCATCGGCCTTTTCTTCAGCCAATCTGATTGTTTCTTCCAAGTCAGCGAATCGTGCGATGTCCGTTGCTCTGCTGTCGAGCCAAGCAAGCGCGCATTGCTCGCTGCAAAATTCTGGATAGCTCTCAGGTACGCTGGTTTCAGCGGCATCCGCGGCGCAGTGTCGGCAATCATCCTTGACGTTGATCTTGATCTTGCTGTCGTCATGGTCTTTGTATAAAGACCATTCCGCGCCGTCTATGTCTGGTCTTTCCTGACCTACCTGGACAAGGAAGCCTATGAAGTCCACTAGGACCTCTAACACACTGTCGCGCGCCTTGATCGTCAGGTCGGTAAGTCCTCCGATCGATCCTTCCATCCTAACTAGCTCTCTGTCGCCAAAGCGCAAGTTATCGATACGCATGAGGACATCGGATGCAGCAGATATGACGCGCCGCGGTTTCTTCACTTGCCAGAGTGACATAGACAGCGCGCGGAGTTCTTCTGGCTTAAATGGCCAAGCGACCGGACAATCAACGGTTTTCACTGTCCACCGCCTTCCAGGTAGCGAAAGAGGTTAGGATGCACCTCGCGCGCCTTAGCTTCGCTCGTCCGCTTGCATTTCTCGCGCAGGTAGTCACGAGCGGCGCTAGTTCCTGCGCACGCGCTGTCAGGATGGCTGTACACCGCGCCGATACCTTCAACCATCTTAGGATCGGACTGGCGCAGCGGTCTGCCATCCTGGCCTAGCAGCACGGCAAAGCAATTGCCGTTAGACTTGCCGCTGCGCTTATCCTTCGCGCTGTCGTACTCAATGTAAAAGCGATATCCTTTCATCGTCCGGATCCTTTCTGCAGCGTACAAGGCGCGTCAACCTGAGGCCAAGTCTCGTGTAAGCCGTAGCAGAGCAGAGCCGCTACCACAACATACAAGAGAGCACAGAGAACTTGTTCTAGTCGCATGGTCGGCCGACTGCCGGTCAAAGCATGTCGGCCGGATACTGCCGGACGGTGCTACGGCTTGATCTGGCGCAGCGTGTGATTGATTGTTGGCATCCGCACCGACACACCGCCGCCGCGTGGCTCAGCGCAGTAGCGCAGGCCAATCGAGGTCGCCTCAATGCTCGCTGCGCCGGCGCTGTCTACCGCCGCGGTCAGGTCTGCTCGGATGGCGCTCGCCTCCGCATGCAGCTTGGCGGTGAGCGCCTCAATCTCGCTGTTGATTGCGGCCAAGCGCAGCATCTGCCGCGCCTGCGCAGGCTTGGCGGTGATTGCCGCACCAAGCTGCACCTTCGGTAGCACAGCTTTGACGCGCACGTCGAGCGCGTCGGCGGCTTGTTTGATGCTGTCCAGGTCATCCGGCATATTCGCCGCCTTGCGGACGGTGAATGGCGCCGCGATCGGCTTGATCTTGGTGGCGGCAGTCACGCTTACTTTGGTTGCCATGTTCCGATCTCCTTTTTGACGTGCGCAGGTACGTACTTTTCATCCATGCAAACCGTCTGCCAATTGACGTGGCAGGCGGTAGCATTGTGCGGAGGACTGGCTACGGTGCAGCCGTAACAAACTTCCGAAAACTTCGGACCGTCTGCCGCAGTGAGCTCATGCAGCGGCTCAACATGCAGATAGGTTGCCGGTGGATCCGGATACATCCACTGGCCGCGGTAGTCAGTCGCCGCGGTGTGCAGCCGGCGCATCTTTTCGCCGCCAGTGATAAGGCTTGAGGACTTGGTGCAGCCGGTGAGTCGGACAAAGCCGACAAGCCGGTAAGACCAAGCGGAGGTGTAGACAGACCACGCCTCAAACCGGACGCTCTGCTCTGGCGTCAGCTTGACCGCGGTGCCGCGCGAGCGCTGCCGCTCGGTCTGCTCGCAGTAGCCGCCGAACCACTGATAGTGGTCGGAGGTCTCCTGCGAGTAAGCCTTGCTGGCGAAGATCGCCACACTGCCGCGGTAGCCGGTCGCGCACCGACTGCCGCGACACTCAACCGTCTTGAACACTTTCGAGCCGTCGCGCAAGGTCAGACCTTGCACCATGGCGGCGGCATGTTGGCTCTTATCGATGAGCGCAGGCATGATGATCATGACGTTTTGCCTCTCAGGTAATCGACCATGTCAAAGCGAGGAGTCCAGACGTAATTTTGCTTGTGTGCTCGGAGCAAGCCGTAAACTCGCTCTGCTTCCTTCCGCTTTACCTCATCGGCGATCTTGTCGCCTGGACTATTCGGTGATACGCAGACATCGTGGCCTTGTGCCTTGGCTATCTTCACGCCACGTTGCCAGGCGATGCTGACCAAGTGATCTGCAATGTCTTCCGGTTCGCATGAGGACGAGCGCAGATAATCACACGCGTCGTCTACCACGGCAAAATCCGGACCATCGCCTAGCCGGTAGCTCTGTGCGGCAACAGTACAACGCATGTACCGCTCGCACTCCGACCGCGTCTTATACTGGCCGGATCCATAGACTTGGTGCTGACCGCTAGGATCGCGGTCTCTGACGCGTCCGTACATCCATCCGTGCGGAAAGGAGTAGTAGCCGATCCACGTGTCTTCATCGTTGGACAGGACAATCGGATCGTGGCGATCCTGGCACGCCTGCGCGATGTCCGCTTCGCGAGCGGCTACCGCTTCGGCCGGACTCTTACCTTGCCAAGTCCGATCGCCTTGCTTCACGAAGTAGCCGGTTATCCGGCCGATAGCGGTCTTTAGTTTTTCGATCGTGTACGGCTTGTCGGTCACAGCGACTCCTTAAACTCTTTCACCGTCATAGGCCGCGACGCGGTGAAATACCTCTTGCCGACCGCCTTAAAAGCGTCAAAGCGAGGTCTGCCGGTGACAGCGTGATGATCCTGCGGCTCACCGACAAGGAACGCGCCGCCGCGCTGGAATGCTGGCGGCAACACTTCCAGCATGTTGTAGTAGCGATCCTCGGTGACTTCGAACCAAGTCACCGCCGAATCCTGAGCCGCCGCTTTTGATTCGCAGTAGGCGTCAAGAGTCATGAGGACGGCGCCAGGATATTCTTTTTTCACGTCCGCCAGCGTCTTGCCGTAGATGCTGGAAAGCTGAGTCTCTGGAATGACTAGATCGATCATGATCACGCCAGGAACAGCGAACACGTATTCCTTGAGGTCTGGATCAAGCAAGAGAGCATCGCGCATTGCGCGGAGCTCACCTTGCTTGTCGGTAGGCTGACACGCTGGCGTCATCTCAAGCGCGATCTGGAAAAATTCGCAGATCCACTTGCGCCTGTTATACATGTTCATCATGGCATTTCACCAGTGTACTCGTATACGCGGCAAGGTACGGTAGTGTGAACACTGCCGTGCGCTTGTACGTAGCCGTGGTGGAAAAACCAGCATCGGCCTTCCTTGATCTCACCTGTGTCAGTCAGGTTCTCCTTAGAGATACCAGGATCAAGAGATCCTGAAAAACTCATGTAAGGACCGGCGAAATAGAAACTCTCGTCGGATTGAAAAGTTACGGTTGTTTGAAGACTGTCCGACCAATCGTGCGTGAAACGACGCAGCGATCCATCAGGCATTTTCACAAAGTCGCCTACGCGCGGACCTTTTACAGCATTCCACAGAGCAAGGCGTTCCTGCTTGATTTTTTCGTCACGTTCATCGAAGGTAGGTCGCATGGTCGGATCTCCTAGAAAAAGAGGCGAGCGCCGGCTAAGATCGGCGCGTAAGCCAGAAACAAGAGAGTGAAGGTTTTCATGGTCATAGCAACTAGCAGCAAACGTGCCAAGTGCCAGCTATGGATCGCGTGCGGCGCATACCTATATAAAACGCCAGTTAAGCAAATCAGTAAACCTCAGTTTTCTGAGGCTACTGAACGCAGTTTCAGCTTCCTAGTTACCGTCTGCATAAGTTGGCACGGTATTTGACCAGCGACGTGATTCTAATAAACTGAGACCACGTATCAGAAAACTGTGACAGCACAGCTTTGCAGGTAGGCAGCAGCGACGCTTATACATGTTGGCATGACGCATGCTTATTCATTTCAGCATGTCTACCAGAAAAACGATCGTTGAAGCGTTCGCGAACCTGACTTGGTGCCTTGCGTGGTCAGACCACGTTGAGGAACACGGTTGTTATAACCTCTCCGGCTGCAAGATCGAAGATCATGCGCCAGTGCTTCCTAAGCAGGCTTTGCCGCTTGCTGAGACTGGCGCGTATGGAGGCGACGAATCATGACCATTCTCTACATGTACCAAGCTGCGCTTTACTGCGAAGACTGCGGCAAGCGCCTGCGCGCCGACCTCGACAAGCAAGGCAAGAATCCGGCAGATCCGACTACGTACGACAGCGATGATTATCCAAAGGAGTGCCTAGCCGGTGAGTCTGACAGCGTCAGCTTCTGCGAGTCTGGCGAGCACTGCGCGGACGCGATCGAGCTTGCCGGCGGCCAGAAGATCGGTTGCTGGCTGCAGGAAGATCTGACCGATGAAGGTAAAAGCCTGCGCGCGTCGCTTGCTCGCAAGGATCTTGATCCTGCGCTGCGCAGCACCTATGAGGACATCGCCAAAGCGCTTTACGTCAAGTACGACTCCAAAGCCATCCGAGAAGCCAAAGACGAGCACGGCAAGCTGCCAGCGTTCGCTTGGCCAGGCGGATACACGATCGGCTACTACACCTCAGGCGGCGACATGCTCTGCGCGGAGTGTGCGGAAGATCCTGAGAATGACGCAGAGCACGTTGACGTGTATTTAGAAGGTCCGACCGAGTTCTGCGCAGGATGCAACAAAGAGATAGAGTCTGCGTACGGCGATCCTGACGCGGAAGAGAGCGAGGTATAACGTGAAACGGACGTACACAGCAGACGATCTGTTTATAGGCCACTATCCGACCGGACTCGTGTATGCAAACAAGCGCGTAGAAGTAGCCGGAGATTACAAGCGCTTGGCTTACTTGAACTACCGGACGCTGGCGCTTGAACTGGACAAAGGATGTCCTAAGGAGCTACTGGCGCTTATCCAAGCCGACCATGTGCGCATGCTGGCGCTGAAACACACGCTGTACAGCATTGCCGGCAACATGCAGATCGTACTAGGCGATGCGGACCTGACACGAGAGCAGAGAGACGAGATCTATGTTGCAGAGATAAGGAAGCAACAGAACTTGTAGGTGCTACCATGCGCCGATGGCAAGGCGCTTCTATCCGTCGGTGACCGTCGCGATCGGCCTCAGGTTCGATGATGCGCTTCACTACATCCGCGCACAGGCTAAGACACCGTCGACAGAGGTAGCGCGGCGGCAAGCTCCTTACAGCTTCCAGGCGCAGCAGCAATCACGGCTCGACTCCATTCCTAGCGTCGAGCCGCTTTTCGTCTCGTCCGGTAATTCCGATCCTCTGACGTGGCTGGTCAACCAAGTGGCGAGGTCCGGCAACCTCACCAAGCCCGGCTTCCGCGACGCCGGCACCTTCCGCATCGACCTCGGCTACCACGACCTGCCCATCGACCCGCGCCTCGTAAAAGCCGCGCAGGTCCGCATCTTCGCCGGCTGCGTGCGGCCCGAGGACTTCGCAGCCGGGGTTACCGAGGTCATCCCGGTTGGGCAGGGTCGCACCGTCCGCCGCTCGGTCATCCAAGGCATCGGGACCGACGGTCGCAGTGACACAAACCTCCTGGCGCTCTGGGGCTCGGTAGACAACTTCGGCCCGGTCCGCTTCGGCGACAACCCCACCCTCACCATCTCCGGCCGCGACCTGCGCGGGATCTTCATCTCCTCCCCCATGCGGCGCGGGCAGCTGGCGAAGCTGGATCTGACGCGGCCCATCGACGAGGTGATCAAGGAGCTGATCTCCCGGCACCCGCTGGCCGGGCAGATGGGTATCCGCGTGCGGGCCGACGAGTGGCCGAACGGCGAGGTCCCGAGCCCCGGAGCAGAGGGAGATCTCACGGCAGTTTGGTTCGGGCCCAGCGGGAAAGGAAAAAGTGGCCCGCCACCGGCGCTCATGGAGAGCAAGCTAAACTGGTGGGAAGCAGTCGCGCAATATTGTTTCCTCGTCGGTGCGGTCCCCTACTTCGTCGGGATCACGCTCGTCATCCGGCCGGCGCAGTCGCTGTACGACCTGCGGAACCTCGACCCCTTCGACCCGGCTGCGCAGCGGCCCTTCCTCCGCTCCCGCGTGGGAACGAACGGCCTGCCCTCCGGCGTCCGGCAGCTCATCTACGGGCACAACGTCTCGGAGATCACCTTCGACAGGAAGCTCCAGGGTCCCGACCGACCCAAGGTCATCGAGGTGGTAGCGCTAGACACCTCAGGACCGATCCGAGGGGACGGGAAGCTCCTGCGGGCGTACTGGCCGCCGGACCTCGCCAAGCAGCTGAAGAAGCTGCACGCCACCAAGGAGAGCCCGAGCGGGCAGCTCGCCGAGGACGAGGTGCAGCGCATCCCGGTCCAGGGGGTCCGCAGCCAGGCGCAGCTCGAGCAGATGGCCCGAGCGATCTTCGAGACGACGGCTCGCTTCGAGGTGGAGGGGACCTTCTCGACGCCGGATCTGTCGAGCTACACGCGCGAGGACGGCAACGACGACCCGGACATGCTGCGGCTGCAGGTCGGCGACCCGCTGGAGATCTCGGTGGCGGCCGAGAAGCTGGGCGCGCGCGGGGCGAGCGAGTCGCCGATCGCCTCGGACCTCACGGCGCTGCAGGGCCTTGGCTTCGACGAGGCGGTGGACGCCGTGGCGCAGCAGGTGGGAGACCAGAACTTCGCCCGGGCCATCGTCGCCACCTCCCGTGGCCTCGTCGTCGAGACCGAGTCGACCTACCGCTGCTCGGAGGTGGAGATCGATTGGGGTCTGGAGAAGACCCGGGTGAAGGGCAAGTTCCACAACTACATCGAGGCCCGCTACGGGTCGCAGGACAAGCCAACGGCACCAGGTAAGGAGACGCGCAGCTCGGCCATCCAGGTCCCCCGAAAGAGCGTGCTGGACGCCGACTTCGACGAGTGAGTTACCCGCAGATCTCCATCCAGAGCTTCCCCAGCGTGTTCTCTCCTCGCCAGCTTCCGTCTGGATCTCTCGCCGCACCCCAGAACAAACCGCTGCCGTGGGGGCGGGCGGTAACGTCCTCCACGATAAGCACGCCTTTAAGATCGGCGATCTGTGGTGCCAACTCAGGGTGCTGCTTCACCTTCAGCTTGAGGACACACCGCATCAACGCAATGTCCTCAGCGCTGCACGGAACCACCACCCGTTGGTCTGCGGCGGCCTTGGCGATCATCTTGGCCGACATCGGCGAGCGGTTTAGGCGAATGTGCTCTCTGATCGGGTTTAATCGGGCGAAGCGGATCGCTTGGAACAGCGCCTCGGACGTTAGCCACCGAAGACCGTCCTCGGTCACTATCGGATATGGAGCCATGTTTCCGAGCCACCCATAGGGCAGCCTCACCCTGGTGAACGAAATTTCTCGTCGGTCGGTCATCGTTTTTCCTCGCGCCATGGCCATTTGAAGCTGTGCACCCGGCCGAACGCCCCGAACAGCGCGCAGCAGAAGCTCACGGCGGCGACGCAGCAGGCGGCGTAGTCGGCTCGGGTCACGGCTAATCCCACCTGTCAATCGTGTAGGTGGTGACGAGGCCGCCGGAGACCACGCGGAAGACGTGCCGGCAGCTCTTGGTGTTGGAGCTGAGGGCCAGCCCGCAGGCGTGCTCCTCGGCGTGCTCGGCGATCGGGGCCTGCTTGAAGTGGGCCTCCAGCACCGAGCGGACCGCGTGATACTCGCTCTTGAGGGTCTCGACGAACAGGCCACCACCGCTGCGGTGGTGCGTATCGCGGCAGCCCTTGAGCAGGAAGAAGACCCCGTCTCCCTGGTGGTCCATCTTCAGGGTGGAGTTCCACTGGTGCGCCTGCCGGCAGATCCCGGTCACGTCGACCCAGGTGTCGACGCCGAGGTTCCACTGCCCGGCGGTTGAGCCGCCGGTGTAGCAGTAGCTGGCGATGGTGTTTCTGGCCTCCGGCGCGTCCCACTGCAGGATGGGCGGTGCCGCCGGGTCGGCCGCCGCGGTGAGCGCCGCGAAGTTGTGCAGCCCGCGCTCCACCCGGTAGGCGATCGAGTCGGCCGTGGGCAGCACGGTGTCCCGGAACTTGACCCAGGTGACCGTCTGCGAGCCGGCCTCCGTGAGGGCGGCGGCCTTGCCCGGCTCGCGGAGGTGGGCGAACAGCCCTCCAACCGGCGGGGCGCTGCGCGGGCGCGGCATCCACAAGAGTTTCTGCACGTCGGAGAAGCGGGCGAAGCGCCGGTCGAGCGCGCCAGCGGTCCGCAGTTCCTCGAACAGCCGCTCGGCCTGGGCGATAGTGCCCGCCTTGGGCGGCGCCTGGGGCCGCTGGTAGGCCAGCGGATGGACCTTGGCGTCGAACCGCCGCTTCAGCTCGGCGAACGGGACCCCGCCCTGCACGTCCTCCAGCAGCGTCCCGATGAGCCCGGACCGCACGTGGCAGTAGCCGGTCGGGGCGGTTGCCGCCGCCAACCACACCATCCCCTCGCGGCGGTGCCGGTTCCGCTCGCGTCCCAGGCGCTGCTGCAGCTCCAGCAGCCAGGTCGCCACCCCCTCGCACTTCTCGCTGCGGTCGAGCTGGCCGCCACGGAGCATGGCGAGCGCCTTCTCGCAGACATCCAGCGGGAACTCCCCGAGCCCGCGCGAGAGCATGAGGTACTCCTCCCGGAGCCGCGTCACCTCGGCGCTCGCCGCCGCCAGCTGCCGATCGCGGAACTTCTCCAGGCTCTCCCCTTGTATCTTGTCCAGCTTGGGGACGAAGACCAGGGCCAGCGGCGGCTCCACGGCGAAGTGGTGCCACTCCCCGGTGACCGGCTGGCCCCACACGCGGTCCGGACTGAGGAACACACCGGCAATCGGCGCAGTGTGGACCGCCTGCCGGAGCGCGCCGATCGCTTCCTTGAAGACAGCCGGAGCCTCACCTTCCCACATCACCGAGGTGGAGATGCCAGCGCTGTCCAGGGTGACGACCGAGCCGTACCGCTCGACGAAGTCCCGGCATGCCCGGCAGGTGTAGTGCTGGCGCAGCTCGGGCGGCAGCTCGCGCAGGAACAGGTCATAGAGCCCATCCGCCTCGACACGGAACAGGCGCTTGACCCCGTCGTGGACCACGCGCCGAAAACGGTCCTTGACGGTGCGGAGCAGCTCGGGGAAGCCGTCATCGAGGTTGGTGGTGCTGGCGGTAGCGGAGGAAACAGGCTGCATCGTCATGGGGTGATCTCCTTGTTGATCGCCACCGTGCCAGCGAGCCGATCGGGTTGCAATCCTGGACGTTCGCTCAGGTATCCTGGGCGGCATGTTCAGCCAAGTGGGGTTTGGGACCATCACGGAGATCGGCACGCGCGATGACGGGATCTACGCGCTTGTCCGGTGCCAGCCAAACGGTGAGGGGCCCTGGCCCGCCCGGATCTGCTTCCCGAGCTGCGGGCCGGACTACGGCCAGAACTTCCCCTACGAGGTGGACGACACGGTCCTTTACTGCTGCCCGAGCGGAGACCCAGGCGACGGCCTGTTCGTCTTCGCCCGCTTCTACGAGCAGGCCGAGCCCCCGCCCAAGGTGATCGTCGACAACCCCGACGACGAGCAGTGGGTGGCCAAGAAGGGCCGAAACTTGGCGATCTGGACCCGCGGCGGGGTGCTCAAGCTGACAAACCAGGTCGACGGCACCCAGCAGTCCACCATCGAGGTGGCGGCCGACGGCGGGGTCAAGATCGTCCCGCCCGCCGGCAAGCTGGTCGAGGCCGGAGAGAACGGCGACTACCTCATAAAAAAGCCCGTCTACGACGCGCTCGTGGTTTTCGCTACCGCGCTCAGCAACGCCGTAAACCCCCAGGTGACCGAGATCAAGGCCGCCGGCGCGGCGCTGCTCACCGCGCTGCAGACCCCGCCGGTGCCGCTCACCACCATCCTGAAGGGAGCCTAAGATGCCCGTCGCCGGTGCCTGGGGTATCTCACCGTGGGGCCTCGGCCCGTGGGGCGGCGTCACCACGATTTCTATCGCCGAGGCGTACCCGATCGGCAACAGATCGCTCTACGTCCGCTTCAACACCGAGCCCCTCGACCGCAGCCCGGTCTCCGACGGCGACGTGTCGAACCGCCGGACCTGGGATTTAACCCGCGACGACACCGGCGCGCGCATCGAGGTGGTCGGGGCCATCCGTCTCCGCCTGCCGACCGAACGGAAGTTGATTCTGCTAAGTTCGCTCGGTCCCTACGCCGTGCAGCACACGCTATCGGGGGTGAGGCTGCGGACGATGGGGGGCCTTCCGTCCTCGCCGCCGACCCTGGCGACCTTTGGTGGGGTCGACGTGGACCGGCCGGCGTTTGGGCCGGTGTCCCGGCGGCCCAAAATCGTGGACCTGCGCAACGACAACTTCTTCGGGGAGGGGGTGGCGCTGCGGAGCCCGGCCGGCGGCAGCTACGCGCTGCAGAGCGGGCCAAGCGGCCTGCGCAAGCGGCTCCTGCGCATCGTCACCACCCCCCTCGGCACCGACCCCTCGGACCCCTCGTTCGGGTGCCTGTTGGCGCTGGGTGAACTCATCCGGGACCCGAGCGGTCAGAAGGCTCTGGTACTGGCGCAGGTACTGCGCGACCCCGAAGTGGAGTCGGCGCGGGTGACGCTGGAGGTGAGGGACGAGGGGGTGGCCTACTTGACGGTGGCGGCCAAGATGACGAGCGGCCGGTCGGACACGGCGGTCGTCGCGGTGGGGGCAGACGGGGTCAGCTTGGGCTAGCCTGCGCGCGGAGACGGTGGAAACACCGGCGGCGGGTAGTTCCGGGTCGCTTCGGCCGGCACCACCGGCGGCGGGTAGTTCCGGGTCGCTTCGGCCGGCACCACCGGCTCCATGCAAGACATGGAGTGACCACCCACCATCCCGCACCCTTCGCACTCGCTACCCTCCGGCATCGACAGCGGCAGCTCGGGCTGCGACGGCACCGGCGCGAGCCCCAGGTTGAGCGCCACCTCGATCCGGCCGAGCTGCTCGGCGTACTGCTGGACGAGCGGGCGGAGCAGCGGCGACCCCTCGAAGCGCGTCTCGGCCTCGCCCACCCAGGCGGCATGCCATCCGGAGTGCGCGCCGGCCAGAAGCTGTCCGCTGGGTGAGAAGTGTGGACCGTAGCCGGGGAGGTGCGCGCCCGGCCACCGCGGGGACAGGGTCGACGTTCCCTTAAGGGGGTACCCGATAGGCTCAGGCTTCCGCAGGTCCACCCGGACCATCTCCTCGTCGATGCGGCGGGCGATCTCTGCCAGCCTGTCTATCTGCTCGTTGAGCCGCCGGATGTGGTCACCCAGGGACATCGCCTTCGTTTCGTGTTCTGACTTGATCTTGCTCACGGTTTCTCTCCTTGCTTGTGGCGTTGTTGTTCCCGCCGCTTTTCGTCCACAAACCCGGCCCGCCGCAGGTCCGCCAGCAGATTCTGCCGCGTCCGCCGGTCGCCCGGGGTCACCGAGGCATAGACCTGCTTGCCGCTCGGCGATCGCCAGCACCAGTGCCGCTTGGCCTTGGTGACCACCCAGCCCTGAGCCTCCGCCTGTTTCCTGATCTCCCGATAGTTCTCAAACGCCATAGCCTGACCTCCTGACTCAACCATCGCCCCGCTGCCGTCCAGCTGGCAATCCCGAACGTCCGTTCAGCCGCTGCGGTAGGATGGCGGGCCAGATGCCCGACTTCCCCACGCGCGACGAGCTGCGGCGCACCTTCCTGGTGGCGGCGCTGAACCCGCCCGGCGGCGTCCGGCCGCAGATCACTCGCGCGGCCATCGAGACCCCGGGGACCGACATGTCCTCCATCCGCGAGGGCGCGGCGGCCTGCGGGGACGAGGTGGCGGGGTCGGCCACCGGCGCGGTCGCCAGCTGGTGGATCGACTCGGCGCAGGACGAGCAGCTCGACAAGCGGGTTCTCGACGTGATCGGCCTTGTCCGCCACGACGCCGGCGTCTCCCGCGGAACCGTGCAGTTTCGCCTGCAGACCGCCCTGGTGGCGGACCTGGCGATCCCGCGCGGCACGACGCTCTCCACTGCCGACGGGCTGGAGTTCGTCACCACCATCTCGGCCACGCTCCCCAAGGCGACGGTCGGCCCGCTGTCCATCCCGGTGCGGAGCACCCGGGCCGGCAGCTCGGTCCTGGCGGCGCCGGGGACCATCGACTCAATCGTCTCCCCGATCCCCAACGCCCCGGCCGACCTCACCGTCACAAACGAGCTGGCTACCTCGCCCGGGACCGACGAGGAGAGCGACCCGAGCCTGCGGTCGGCCTACCGGAACTACTGGCGAACGGCCACCAAGGGGACGCTGTCAGCCATCGAAGAGGCGGCCAAGCGTTATCGGGACACGGCCAACGGGGGTGGGGTCATCGCCGCCACGGCCCTTGAGTACTACGACCTCCTCGGGCGCCAGACCAAGCAGGTGCTGCTGGCCATCGCCGACCAGTACACCGACCAGTACGTGCAGACAAACACCGTCCCCCCGACCTACGCCGCCCGGTCGCAGGCGCTCGCCGGCGAGGTGCTGGCGTTCCTCCGCGACGTGCGGGCCGCCGGCATCTACGTGGGCGTCTTCGTCTGCCGGGTCATCCCGCAGTCCATCGAGCTGGTGCTGACCTTCACTGCTGGAGCCGACCCCTTCGAGGTCTCGGTGGCCGCGCGCAGCGCCATGGTGAACTACGTAAACGACCTACCCCCCGGCGTCGCCTTCCGGCGTGGTGCCGCCGCCGACGCGCTGCGCATCGTTCCGGGCCTCGTCATCACCGGGCAGGAGATCGCCTTCCCCACCGGCGACGTGGTCCCGCGCGTGCTCGAAAAGCTCGGGACCGATCTCCGCTTCGTCACCGCCAACAGCACCGCCGTAGACAAGCCGCTCCCGACGCTGTACTCGGCGGACGGTTACATAGTGGGTGGGTGAAACGTAATGGCCATTACAATTGTCGCCCCGCCGCCCGAGCAGCCGATCGCCCGAAACGAGGACCTCCAGGTCTTCATCACGGCCAGCGCCCCGGCGCTCAAGCGGGCCGTCATCACCCTGGAGTTCCCCGGCCTTGGCCGCAGCGAGCAGGTCAACAACAGCGCCGCTGCGCTGCCGGCTGTGAGCGGCTACCAGGCCCCCTACCTCGCCTCACTGAGGGTCCCCTACACCGACGGGACCGGTACCGGGTTTCAGTTCATCATCCGCCGGGACTTCGGCTGGCCGGACAACCCCATCGTCCACGTCGTCGCCTACGACACGGCGGGCGGCGAGGCGATCCTTTAGTCCAGCCTGGCGTCGGATCGCCTTGTCGATCTGCTCACGCTCACCCCACCCGACGAAAACCATCCCGTTTCTCTCGGGAAGTTTCTCGTCGTCTTCTCCGGTCCACTCGCGCCAGCGGGCGGGGCAGTAGCCGTTCGCGATAAGCCAGTCCAGCCGCTGGGTGTCGGTTAGCGGTTCACTCACCCGCCGCCCCGCTCTCACACGCCGCGCAGGTGGCCGGCGGTGCCTCGATGACGGCATCCCGCAGCTGGCGGTTGCAGCCGCCGCACTCGGCGGCTCGGGCCGATGCCATGAGCCGCTCGGCAACGAGTCGCGCCTGGGATGGGGTCCAGATCGGCTGGACGCGGTGGGTGTCGTCCAGGTCCGCCCCGGGCCCGGCCACCATGACCACCCCGGTCGGCGAGACGACCGGCCCGATGTCGGTGAGCACCGGCGGCATGGGGATGGCAGTGATCTGGGGCAGCAGCGGCTCGGGCACCGCGGCTGGCACCTTGGCGGAAGCGCGGCGAGCGAAGAAGCTGGCGATGGGGATAACGGGGGTCTCTCGGGTGGGGTTCAGCATGCCCCGCACACTTAGGGGCCGCCGCGACGGCGCGCAATCCTGAACGTGCGAGCAGCCCGGCCGGGGGTATCCTCTGGGGATGCCGTTTCTGCCGCTGCCGTCCCCCTCTCCGCTCCCCGACCCCGAGGCGCGGGAGTTCATCCTCACCGCCGACTTCGGCGAGCCGGAGAACACGCCGCTGGCCGGTTTTGCTCGTGATCAGGATGCCGCTAAGGACAAACGCGTCACCGGCCCCATCGCCTATGCGATTGATGACAAACCCACCACCGCCTGGGGCATCAATGCCGGACCCGGACGACGCAATGTGCCGCGCAATGCGGTCTTCGTTTTGGAAAAACCCGTCGAGCTCAAGGCCGACAAGTCGGGCGAGATCACCTTCGGCATCAACCTCTACTTCCACGCCGTCCACGAAATTTGCCGCGAGGCCGAGCAGCTCCCCGACCTCCTGCGCGTCCCCTCCCGCCAGCCCATCTTCCGCCTCCACATCGGCCCCTACGAGCTGGCCTGCCACCGCGTCGGCCTGAGCGAGCGCGAGAGCATCTGGTCCTCCTTCCCCAAGAACGAGGGCGCCGCCGCCCTCATGGTCGAAGAGCAGCTCTGGCTCCCCGGCGTCGATCTCGGCATCGAGCACGCCCGCAAGCTCATCCTCGCGCACCTCGGCAACGCCGCCCGAAGTAGAAATCACGCGCGTGCGTATTTTCGCGCGGTAGTCGAAACGATCGACACAGGTCTCGGCGTACTCGTCGATCTTAAAGGGAATCTTTGCACCATTTCGGATCTGGTAGCCGTTGTATTGAAAATAATCCTGCAGGCCGGTGTACTGGTAAAATTCAAAGAGCTGCTGCACACGGCGCATCACGGGTTCTGAAACCGTAATCGTGAACTCGCGCCCTGCGAGCTGACAATTTTCGAGTTGGTTATGGCAGAACGCGCGTATGTCGGGCAGAACCAGGTCGAGAAACAGCGCCCTGAGCTCGAGTTGTACCTGCGTAAATTGCAGGCCGCAAAGGCGGCGTGTCTGCGCATCGAGGGAGACCGCGGCGGGCAAATAATCCATATAACAACGCCCCAAATCGATTGTGTTCT
>ERZ650309.640-NODE-640-length-17048-cov-6.309480_pt1 | contig 17048 bp, 13 predicted proteins | sample MGYA00376245_ERZ650309 | MGnify/ENA primary metagenome ERZ650309 (study PRJEB26733, sample SAMN07839294) | wastewater metagenome | biome: urban; feature: wastewater treatment plant; material: waste water | place: USA: North Carolina | collected 2016-04-26 ...
GGAGCTTTTAGAAACTGTAAACACTAAATTACAAGAACATTTCGCTGGAGATATTGTGTCTGCCGAAATGCTTTACGACTATCCTGTTTTTACTATACAAAAAGATACTCCGTATGTTTGCATGGGCGATTCAGTAAAATTAACTGCAACAGGGGGTGACAAATATCAATGGATTCCAGCCCAAGGTGTAGCAAATCCAAATGCAGCCATTACATCAGCACAACTCAAAGAGAATACTATTTTTCAGGTTATCATTACAGAAAATTCTTGTGGGTTTAAAGATACCCTCAATACCAGCGTAACGGTTAAAGCATTACCAACCATGCTACTTCGCAAATCGAATGACGTAAATTGTGATGTGGCATATACAAATCTCATTGCCTCTGGCGGTATATCCTATAGCTGGCAACCACAGCAGTTACTATCAGATTCAAGAGTTTATAACCCCATTGCAAAGCCTAAAGAAACAACTACTTTCACCTGTGTGGCAGCAGGAGGCAATGGCTGTGTAAGCAGAGATAGCATTAAAGTAAATGTAAAAAATGAGGGCAAATTGCCATTTCTAATGCCCAGTGCTTTTACACCAAATGGAGATGGATTAAATGACTGTTTCGGTGTGCAACAAAGAGGTTTATTGAATGATATGCAGCTTAGTGTTTACAATAGATTTGGAGGAAGAATTTTCTATACCACAACTCCAGACAAATGCTGGGATGGCAAGTATAACGGTGTACTACAAGATGTAGGCACATACATTTATACCTTAACCTTAAGCGGTGCCTGTGGCAAAGAAACACATAAAGGCACATTGGTTCTTATAAAGTAGCTCCCCTTTTTTTCACCCCTTTTTTAGGCTTCTATTTACCAAGTAAACACCTAAGAGTGTAACAATGGAGCCTATGAGTAGATTTATAGTAAATGGTTCATGGAGCAGAAAAAATCCTATAACCATTGCAACCAAAGGATTTATATACGCATATAAAGATGCAATGGCTTGTGGCAAATATTTTATGCTATATATAAATGCGCTAAATGCCACAATACTGCCCACACTTACTAAATAAGCAATAGCTCCCCATGTTTTCAAAGGAATTTCCTGAATGGCAATATAATTTCCGGTACCATGTGACAATATGAATAATAAAATACTGCCCAAAAGCATTTGCCATCCTATGGCATAATATGGGTTTATATCTACTTTGTTTTTGGATAAAATGAGCGTACCACCACTCCATGCAACCATAGCAATCATACCCAATAAAATTCCAAAACCATAGCCCTCCGGCTGAGCGTGAAAAGTATTTTCATAGAACACTATCCCTACTCCACTTATACCAACTAAGAGACCTATCCATGTAAGTGGTTTACCGGAATTTTTATACAATACCATTTCGAGTAATGCCACACTTAGTGGATATAATGCACCAATCAATGCACCCAAACCGCTACTTATATAATGCACACTCCAGGTACTCATTCCATTGGCCAAAACAAAAATAAAAAAGCTCATCATCAGAAGCCAGCACATAGTTTTTATACCGGGTATCTTCTCTCCTCTCCATAAGAAATATCCAACCCAAATACTGCCTGCAATAAATTGTCTAATATAGGCCACTTGCAGGCCCGGCACATCCTGCACCCCAATCCTACTGGCTACCCATGTGGTACCCCACAAAATACTTGTACCGGCCAATGCCCACCATGCTTTAGCGGGTATTGCAGTATTATTATTTTGTACGAAAGCACTCATAACAAGCAAAAAATTGTTAATAAAAAATAAATTCTAAGCGAACTATACACAAGTTTGATATGTATGCGTTTAAAGGCGGGCAAATGTAGGCGATTGACTTAAATTTGGCAACTCGGAGAAACATAAAAGAGGAATCAATTAGCAATATGGCATCAAAAACACAATCATTAAAAAGAAGTAAACCAAACTATATTTATAGCATTGTAGGTGTGGCACTTGTGCTGTTTATTATGGGTATTATGGGATGGATTTTTCTAAATATAAGAGAGGCAGGCAATGCCTTTAAGGAAGACATTCGCATTAGCGCATATCTGCGAACTCAAAACAAAGATTCCATACAAGCCATACAACAATTTATAGCGGCTCAACCTTATGCCAAAGATGTGGCCTATATCGATAAGGATAAAGCAAGAGCTATATGGAATAAGGAGAATAAAGAAGATTGGAGTAATATTTTAGATTTCAATCCCCTTCCGGAAAGTATTGATTTCTTTGCCGAAGCGGCTTATGTAAATCCTGATAGTTTGACTAAACTTACGAGTGGCATAATGAATCTGTATGGCAATCAAATTACAGAAATTAGCTATCCTCAAAGTTTGGTAACAGGTCTTAGCGAAAAAGCATCTCGTATTGGTCTTATCTTTCTTGTTATATCAAGTTTACTATGTGTGATTGTAATTATTAGTATCGACAATACCATTAGATTAGCCATGTTTAGCAACCGATTTCTAATCAAGACCATGCAAATGGTAGGAGCCACCAGAGGATTCATTGCGAAGCCAATGAATACAAGAGCCATTATCAATGGACTTATCAGTTCCGCCATCTCCATTTCTTTATTATTTGCATTAATACAATGGGCTCAATTGCAGTTTCCACAGCTAAAAAATATACAGAATAATAATCTCTTATTCATTCTATTTGGGGGTATGATTCTGATTGGAGTGGGCATTTCACTTTACAGCACACATCGTAGCGTAGTAAAATACCTTAAAATGAAATTGGATGATTTGTATTAATCTTCTGGCATCTATTTAATCACAAGCATTGTTTCAAAGTTTGTAAGGCCTAACACTGAAGCGCATTGGTTTAACTTCTTAAAATGCAGTAGCCCTATTTCCTACATATTTGCTCCATGATTGATGCCTCTTTTACAAAATTGCTAATGCATTGGCATAGCCATTTTAATAAACGGGAAATGCCCTGGAAGGGAGAGAGAGATCCTTATAAAGTATGGCTCAGCGAAATTATTTTGCAACAGACACGAGTAGAACAGGGCAGACAGTACTATGAAAATATCATTGAGACTTATCCCCATATTCATGCACTGGCAGCAGCAGATGATATTGCAGTTTTTAAACTGTGGGAAGGATTAGGGTATTATAGTAGATGTAGTAATATGCTGACAACAGCAAGGTATATTAGTCATGTGTTAAAGGGACATTTTCCAAATAAATATGCAGATATCATCCAATTAAAGGGTATTGGCCCTTACACAGCTGCAGCCATTGCATCCTTTTGTTTCAATCTGCCTTATGCAGTTGTTGATGGCAATGTTTTTAGGGTACTGAGCCGTGTGGGTGCTATATCGCTACCAATAGATACAACAGCAGGAAAACAGTTTTTTACAGCCTATGCAGATAAATTATTGCACAAAAAAAAGCCAGGATTATATAATCAAGCCATCATGGATTTTGGTGCAACAATATGCACTCCAAAGCAGCCGAATTGTAACAGCTGTACCCTACAAAAAATTTGCGCAGCATATCATACCAACACAATCGATGATTTTCCTATTAAAGAAAAGCGTTTAATAAAAACGAACCGTCATTTCAACTATTTTATTCTTCGTCACAAAAACAAAATACTAGTACATCAGCGATTTGAGAAAGACATCTGGCAGCATCTTTGGCAATTTGTTTTGCATGAAACAGACGCACCCATTGACTGGTCAATACAGTTGGTAAAAGACAGGATCAAGCAGCTCTATGGTATAGAGAATTGTATAGTTAAAAATATAATGCCAGCTGATGCACAGCTTTTAACGCATAGAAAAATCAACGGTTTTTTTATTGAAATAGAAATTTTAAAAAAAGTAAATATGCAGGCACACACCTGGTTGTCATTAACCGAAATAAAACAAAAACCTTTCCCAAGATTTTGCAATCAGTATATTGCAACTTTATAATCCTTCTATGATAAATGAAATAGTATGCGGGGACTAAACAAAGTAATGTTGATTGGGAATTTAGGCAAAGAGCCGCTGCGCAATGTATTAGATGGAGGCATTTGTATGGTAAGGTTTCCACTGGCCACATCAGATGCATATAAAGATAAATCTGGCAAAACAGTATCTCAAACTGAATGGCATAACATTGTAGCTTGGAGAGGGCTTGGCGAATTGGCAGCAAAACATTTGCATAAAGGAAGTCTTATATATGTAGAAGGTCGTTTACATTATAGAGCACAGGAAGATAGATCAGGTAAAAAATATTTTTCTACAGAAATAATTGCAGATAATATTGTAATGCTAGATAAAAAAGTGCATACAGATGCTTTTACCTCAGCACCAATAGAAGCTGGCATACCCCTCAACGATGCCATCAGCCAAACAACTACAATGAATGGTACCAACCTGTTGGATGCGATGGACAATGATAGCATTTCTGCCATCAGCACCCCTCCTATGATTGAACCTGATGAATTACTTTAAAATGTGCATATTTGCCACTGGCAAAAAAGAAAATTAATCAAATTATTTTATTTTGGATATACCTCCGTCGATGCCTTTTATGTCTCTGTTGCATCTGCTAACCATTGATGCCAGTGCTACTACTGTATTAGTGATTGTATTGCTTTTTTTTATATTTATTTCATTCATTGTATCTGGAGCAGAAGTTGCTTTTTTTTCATTGAATTTTAAAGATATCAATTACCTCAAAACCAAGCAAAATGATGCGCATAAAAGAATTTTAGATTTATTAGAAGATCCAAAAGGATTACTTGCATCTCTGCTTATTACCAATACATTTTCGAATATTTCCATCATCATTATTTCCAATATTTTATTGGATGGAATTTTCCAATTGCAGGAGCAACCTAATTTTTGGATTGAATTTGTAGTAAAAGTTTTAGCGGTTACAGCCGTACTTGTTCTGTTTTGTGAGGTTATTCCTAAAATTTATGCAAACCATAATAATATCCGCTTTGCTAAAGAAACCGGGCTGTTTGTAGAGGGATTTAATCTACTCTTTAAAGGTTTGGGAAAAGGTTTGGTAAAATACACTGATATTATTGAAAAGAAATTATCATCAAAAGTAAAAGGTGGTTATAATATTGAGCAGCTGCACGAAGCCATTGAACTCACCAACAATACGCCAGCTACCGAGAAAGAAAAAAACATTTTAAAAGGAATACTCAAGTTTGGAAATACCACAGTAAAGCAGGTGATGAAAACCAGGCTGGATGTGAGTGGTATCGACATTGAAACCAATTTTAAAGACCTAATAAAAAAAATAGAAGAACTACACTACAGTAGGCTACCGGTGTATAAAGAAGATTTAGATGAAGTATCGGGTATCATTCATACAAAAGATATTTTACCACATCTGCATGAATCTGATGAATACAATTGGCAATCACTAATAAGGCCTGCCTACTTTGTGCATGAGCAAAAGCTGATAGAAGATTTACTTCACGATTTTCAAATGAAACGGATGCATTTTGCCATAGTCGTAGATGAGTTTGGTGGCACCAGTGGCATTGTTACATTAGAAGACATCATGGAGGAAGTAATTGGGGATATAAAAGATGAATTTGATGAGGATGATATTAATTATACCAAGATAGATGATGGCAGTTATATTTTTGAAGGTCGTACTATGATTTATGATGCTATGCGCATTATGGAATTACCCGCTGAAATATTTGATAACTTAAAAGGAGAAAGTGATTCATTAGCAGGACTTGTGTTAGAAATTGCAGGTGCTATCCCTTCGGAAAATGAAACCATAGAAGCAGGAGATTTTGAATTTTCTGTGATGGAAATAAAACGAAACAGATTAGAAAAAATAAAAATTTCTTATAATAAAAAAGAAGCATGAAAATAAATTTTATGAGTCTTTGCTCACTAAGACCAATCATTTGTTTTTTCCTTCTGCAAGCCATGGCTTGCAATTCTTCTAACACTGTAAAGCCACCCGGATATTTTCGTATTCAATTACCCGAAAAAAAATATCAGTCATTTAATACTGCAACTTATCCTTATCAATTTGAGTACCCGGTTTATGCGGCAGTATCAAAAGACAGTACCTTCTTTGGAGATGAAACAGAAAACCCGTGGTGGATGAATATCAACTATCCACAGTTTAATGCAAGTATGTATATCAGTTATAAAGAATTGTCAAAATATGATTTGCAAAAGCTGATAAATGATGCCTACAACTTAACAAATAAACATAGTGTAAAAGCGAATGATATTCGGGATTCTTTAGTAAAGAATCAACACGGTGTATATGGAGTTTTTTTTAGAGTAGGTGGAGACGTAGCTACAAAATATCAGTTTTTTCTCACTGATAGTATCAAGCATTTTGTACGGGGCGCATTATACTTTGATAGCACACCAAATGCAGATTCCCTACAGCCCGTAAGTGATTTTCTTGCCGCAGATATGATTCGCCTTATTGACAGCTGGCAGTGGAGATAAATGCTATACATAGAGTCCCCCATTTTACTCAGTAAGAAGTACAGCCATTAATTGATTTGAAGTACAGACTGTACTAAACAGAAATAACCGACACCACATATATGTTTAATTTAGTAATGTCGGTATTATAAGATCCCCCTGAAGAAAATTACAACTCTATTATGCTGTTACTACCACCAAATTCATTGGGCTGTTGAGCATCTGCAGCATCTTCATTTAACCAAGTAGCATTATCTATGCGATACTTAAATTCATGTCTTGAATTTTTTGGTAAGGAAACTTCTGTACTGAAGCTACCATCTTTTTTCTTACTCATAAATATGCCTTTTTCCCAATCACTGTTTAAACCAAGTATTTCAACGGTTTCACCTTGCTCTGGTGTAAATGAAAATTTTACTTTACAATAGTCTTTTGTCTTAAAATAAGTTTTTGTAATCATATTATCGTTTGTTTTACTATTCACTCTATACTAACAGTTGTTCAGCCAAATGCGTGCCAGTATTGAATTTGGGCTTGATACTTTAAATAAAAAAAAGTAACCCACTTGATTTAAAAAAATTATACACGCATGATTACTAAACTAAAATTTTTATGTTTTCCTTCAAAAAATACCCATATCATATTGGATGGTTAGTTGAGGTACTAAACCAACTAATCAATTATCATTTAGGTTTATGATGTTATAAAAAGACTTAAAATCAATTATGCAATCATAAACAGGCACGTGTCATAAAGTACTACGTTAAAAATAAAACAAGAGATGTTTAGATATGAATATTGGTAATTTGGGAAAACCGAATTTGAACTGGCACGCAAGAAAAATTTAAAAAATTAAAATTTATTCTTTGTGGTCATTGAAACTTATTCTTTGTATGTTGAAGGAATACAAATTGTTTTTTGGAAGTCTTGATATTCGTTCATTTCAGAAATACAAAAATTTTTTTGCAATAGCAATAATTTTACAATCTTAAATAATTCTGTTTCATTTCGTTCTAATCTGGCAAAAGATTTTTTAAAAAATTTACCCAAACACTATAACCTGCTTCATTTAGGTGTACGCCGTCAGTAGTATATGCTTCCTTCATCATATCAAATGAATCGGCAAACAGCTCATGTGTGTCTAGTAAAATGTATGTACCAGTGCCCGCTTGCTTTTTAAGCAAATCATTTGTGTCCTGAATCTTTTCTTTTATTGTAGGGTTGTCAGTGGGCAATATAGTTTGTACAAACAATTTTGTATCAGGAGATTTTTTACGTATCGTCATCATTATGACGAGTATGTTGTTGGCGACATATGCTGGTGTTGAGGAATTATTGAATATATCATTGATGCCGATGAGCAGATAAACCGCTTTAGGTTTCACATAAATTATCTCGTCAAGTCTTTGTAACACTCCTTCTGTTACATCCCCAGATATGCCTCTGTTTTTTACATTTGCCCAGCCCAGACGTTTGCCCCAATCGCCTGCCTGTTCAGTAATACTGTTTCCCAAGAAAATAATATCATTTTCTTTCAACGGATTTTTTTTAAATTCTTTTATCCTTTCTGGGTAGTGTTTTTTTGCCCATTCTGTATGATAAGTTATAATCAGTGAATCCTTTGGATACAAGCTGTCGGGAAGCGATTGCGCCGTTGCACAAAAGGAACTCAAGAGTGTTAAACAGAAAAAAAATAATTTCATTTAGTTACAGATTTTATCCTTTAAACTAAGTTGTATTAAGCATTAACAACAATAGAGTTTAGGCAAGGTTGATGTTCCCAACTTATGCAATATCATTCCTTACCAAAACTTCGCATACAGCGCCACAATCAGCATCAGTATCATTGTAATCAGTACAATGGTAGATGGCTTTAATTTAAACATGCTGCTGTCAATAGCAAATGCTTTGGGATTAACTTTGGGACCAGCAAGGCTCACAATTATCATTATCAAAACAGTGAAGAAAAACGACCAACCCATATTCACCAAAAAAGGAATTTCAAACTTTCCTTCTGCCACGGGGTAAGCAGTATATAAAATGGTTTCATTGCCAAACCATGCAGGCGCATAGTTATTAAAAACAACAACGATGGCAAGCCCTGTTATCAAACCTACAATGGCTGCAGTGCCGGTGGTGCGTTTCCAAAACATGCCTAGAATAAACATGGCAAACACACCGGGGCTGATGAAGCCGGTATATTTTTGTATGAAAGTGAAACCGCCTTCTTTGCCTATGCCCAATAAATCTTCCCAGCAGCAACCAATGGCTATAAGCACAGCAACAAGGATGGTGAGCCTTCCAATCCAAACCAATTTCTTTTCATCGGCTGTTTTATTAAAATACTTCTGGTAAATATCCAATGTAAAAATGGTGGAGATGCTGTTTGCCTTTCCGGCAAGAGACGCCACAATCGCTGCCGTTAGTGCAGCCACACTTAAGCCCTTCATGCCGGCAGGCAGCAAACTTAAAATAGCTGCATACGCACCATCTTTATTGCCTGCAAATGTTTCGCTTGTAAAATATCCGTTCTTGTACAGTACGAAAGCTGCAATGCCCGGAAGCATTACTATGATTGGCATGAAGATTTTTAAAAAGCCTGCAAACAAAATTCCATTTCTTGCTGTTTGCAGGTTTGCCCCGAGTGCCCTTTGGGTGATATACTGGTTGCAGCCCCAGTAATTCAAATTCGCAATCCATTGCCCGGCAAAATACATGGTGATGCCCGGCAAAGCCACGTATTTGGAAATATAATCCGCACTGCTGGAAGCATTTGGTTTTTCAAATATCATGTGGAAATGGTCGGGCGCCTGTGACATTAATGTTTTTAAACCATTGAATGCACTGCTGCCTTTATTCACCACCTCGTCCACTTTGTCAAGAGCAATATAAATAGCCACAAAGCCGCCAATAATAAGCACTGCCACCTGTATTACATCCGTGTAGCCAATAACCTTCATGCCTCCAAGTGTAATCAGCAATGCAAACAATGAAAGCAAAACAAGGGCAAGATGAAAATATTCCTGCCCCACTAAACCACTTATTGCTTTGGAGCCGAGATAGAGTATAGATGTAAGGTTTACAAACACATACAGGAAGAGCCAAAATACAGCCATCGCTATTGCCACTGTTTCATTATACCTTGTTTTCAAAAACTGCGGCATAGTATATATTTTATTCTTTAAATACACTGGCATAAACCAAATGGCAATAATGATTAATGCCACTGCACCCATCCATTCATATACAGCCACTGCAATGCCACTAAAAAAACCTTCGCCGCTCATACCTATAAACTGCTCAGCAGAAATATTGGAGGCAATGAGTGATGCACCAATTGCCCACCAGGTGAGTGAGCCTTCTGCCAAAAAATAATCTTTCGTATCAGCATTGGTTGTTTTTTTACGGCGGTATATCCACAACCCATAAGCTGTAACTGCAAAGAAGTAAATTAGAAATACAATATAGTCAGATACTTGTAATAAATGCATGGTTAATTTTTATATATATGAATAATGCAAAAGTGTTTTTTCAGCAGCAAATACTTTTTGCAGTGTTGCCAAATTCTGTATGCCTACATTATAAAATGCAGGCCTATCTCTTGTGATGATTTCAATATTGTCTAGGATGAATAATTGAGCATTGCTTAAATCATCCACAATCACCACCTCATACCCCACTGTAATCAATTCAACAGCAGTTTGTGAAGTGATAAAACCTATGGCCCCTTTAAATAATATTTTTTGTTCCATTTTTTTATCGTTGCTGTTTATAATGCGTTTGTGATAAATTCCTCATTGTTGTTGCGGCCGCTTCTGCTGTTATGTCCCGTTGCGGATTTGCCAGCATTTCATAACCCACCATAAATTTTTTTACCGAAGAGCTTCTTAAAAGCGGCGGATAAAAATGCATGTGCCAGTGCCACTCTTTGTGCCCGCCATCATTCACCGGCGTTTGATGTATGCCAGCTGAATAGGGAAAAGATGTGTTAAACAGGTTGTCGTATTTGGTGGTTAAATTCTTCAGCATAGATGCAAGTGATTTATTTTCATCAGTTGTAAACTCACCAATATGCCGCACATGCTTTTTGGATATAATCATGGTTTCATAGGGCCATACAGCCCAGAAAGGGACCAATGCTACAAAATATTCATTCTCCAAAACAATGCGTTCTGCTTGCTGCAATTCAGTTTGCAGGTAATCTCCCAATAAGCTCCTGCCATGCTTTTCAAAATAAAATTGCTGTTGCCTTGTTTCTTTACAAAGCTCCTGTGGTATGGATGATGAAGCCCATATTTGCCCATGCGGATGTGGGTTGCTGCACCCCATCAGTTCACCTTTGTTTTCAAAAATCTGTATATACTTTATGGAGCTGTCAGTAGAAAGCTGTTTAAATTCCTGCTGCCACAATTCAATTACATTTTGTATGGCAGATTCACTCATCTGCGGCATTTTTAAACTATGGTTGGGTGAAAAACAAATTACCCTGCAAATACCGCTTTCACTTTCAGCTTTCAGCAAATCATCCGTATCATAATTACCTTTTGGTGTATCCTGCAGCAGTGCAGAAAAATCATTGGTGAAAACATACACATTTTCGTATGCAGGGTTTTGGCTGCCGTCTGACCGTTTGTTGCCGGGGCATAAATAACATGCTGCATCATAAGCAGGTAGTTCTTCATTGTTAACCGGTTCAACCTTTCCCTGCCAGGGGCGTTTGCTACGGTGCGGTGATATCAATATCCATTCGCCTGTTAAAATATTATAGCGTTTGTGCGGATGGTTGGTAATATTAAAAGCAGTGTTCATTATACAGAATCAAAATTCAGATTTCGTTATAGTTGTTCCATCCTGCGGTGTTGTTACATACACTTTCAGTTCTTTTCCAAACGCAGTTTGATATTGTGCCTGAAGACGGTCAATCACTTTATCAATAACATCATTTTTAATGAGGTTGATGGTGCAGCCACCAAAGCCGCCGCCCATCATTCTGGCACCTGCCACTTCAGGATCAGTTTTCACCCAATTGACCAGTGCATCCAGTTCAGGGCAGCTTACTTCATAATCTTCGCTTAACCCTTTATGTGTGGCAAACATTTTTTTGCCAAAACCGGCAATATCATTCCGCTGCAGCAAAATACAGCCTGACAGCAGGCGGTGATTTTCTTCCACCACATAGCGGCACCGCTTATAAATCACTTCGTCCACTTTTTCCTTCAATGTCATTTCAATCATGTGCATGTTTACATCACGAAGGCTTTTTACTGACGGATAAATTTCGTTGAGAACAGCTACACCTTCTTCGCATTGTTTGCGCCGCAGGTTGTATTCGCCGCCAGCCAGTGAATGTTTTACACCGGTGTCAAAGAGCACTATCCTGTAATCATTTAGTTCAAGCGGAAAATATTCGTATTGCAGCGAACGGCAGTCAAGCTGTATAGCCATATTTTTTTTGCCCATCACACTGGCAAACATATCCATGATGCCACACTGCACACCCACAAATTCATTCTCCGCTTTTTGTGCAAGTTTTACAAGACTGAGTTTATCAATATTCAATTCAAACAATTCATTTAACGCAGCAATGCAGGCGCATTCAATAGCGGCAGATGATGACATGCCGGCACCAACGGGCACATCACTTTTGAGCACAGCCTCAAAACCTGAAATCTCATAGCCGTTCTTTCTTAACTGGTCAACCACACCAAGCAAGTATGCACTCCAGTGATGTTGCGGAGAAAAAAGTTCATCCAGTTGTGTTTGATGCGACTCATTTATATCAGCAGCATACAAATGAATTTCGTTGTCAGAACGCTTGATGATGCCCACATAAGCTGCTTTATCAATTGCAGCAGGCAACACAAAGCCGTTGTTGTAATCGGTGTGCTCACCAATCAGGTTTATCCTGCCAGGGGAGCGGACTATCACCGATTTATCTGTGAATATTTCGCCATACCCTGTTATTATTTCTTGCTGTATCATTGAAAAGAAATGGTTGTTTAATTTATTTGCTTAAAAACTTGTTGCTTATTTCATCATATAATGGCAGCAGGCTGTTACTTTTTCCGTCATCATCAAAAAACTTTTCCCAGGTGCTAAGCGGTTCCCATATGCAGGTGCCTTTACCTTTCCCATTGGGCAATTCAAATGCAATTTTGTTTACTTCTTCTTTAAAAGCAGAGTACTCCACAATGATTACATCTTTACCATACCTGCTTACTAAAGCATTCAAATTATTTTCCAAATCACTCAATGTGCCATGCCAGCGTGGGTAATAAGATTCCCCGATTACATCAAACTGCACACCTCTTGCAATCATGTTGTCAATAAAAAAAACTGACTCATCGTTTTGACCGCCCAGCGCAACATGCAGCATCATTTGCACTGTTGGGTCCACTGCTTTTACTGCTGCCGTGCCTGCACAAATTAATTGTGCAGTTTGGTCTATATTACTGACGCTGCCTTCGGGCCACACAATGCCATGATTGATTTCGTTTCCAATTTGAACCATGTCAGGAACAGTACCCTGTGCGTTTAGAGCTTCCATTACTTTTTTTGTATAATCATACAAAGCCTGTTTCAATGCTGTGAATGATAAATTACGCCATGCAGAAGGTTTGTTTTGATGACCGGGGTCTGCCCAGTAATCACTGTAATGAAAATCAAGCAGCAGTTTCATGCCGGCGGTCTTCACTCTTTTTGCCATTTGCAAAGTATGCTGCAAATCACAAAATCCTTTTTTGGGAGAATAGCCACTGTCTGTTGCAGGGTCATTAAAAATGCGGAGGCGTACATAATTAAAGCCATGGTCTTTTAAAATTTCTATCGCATCTTTAGTAACCCCTTTGTCAGAAAATTTCATTCCGTTGCTTTCCAGTTCGGGCTGGAAGGAAATATCTGCACCAAGCATTTTATCAACCGTTCTTGGCTTAGCCGCTTCTCCTTTCAATTGATACTTTTCATCAAGGGTAATGGTGTTTACTTTTTCAGGCGCTACGGCAACAACATCTGTTGAGCCGCTCCATAAATTTTTAGCTGATGCTTCAATCTTTATTATACCAGCTTTATTACCCGACTGTACAATTACCTGGCATTTACCATTGAACAAACTGCGTTGCCATACACCGTCCATGCATTTATCAGGCTCATGGCTGCTGGGGTCGCCATTGCCAACACCAATTATTTTCCCATCTCCTTCAATGGTAAAATAAATCATATTGTCTGCATCAGGCACTTCCCTTCCTTCATTGTCAATTACTGTTACATTCATTACCGTTGCATCCTTTCCATCTGCCAGCATGGTGGTTTTGTAAGGCGTAAGTACAACACTTGATGGCACACCTGTTGTCTCGACTTTTGTAGAAAGTTTTTTCCCATTCTTATAAGCAACCGCTTCCAGTTTGCCCGGTTCAAATTCAACTTTCCATTGCAGGTGGCCATAACGAGGCATGTCTTTTTTGCCCAAGCTTTTTCCGTTTAAAAACAGCTCCACATTATCTGCATTGCTGTTTACCCACACATCAATTTGTTTTTTAGGTTGGCCCCATTCGTTTCCGTGATTCCAGTGCGGAGAAATATGCAACACATCTTTATCCGTCCACCAGCTTTGATAATAGTAGTAAATATTTTTAGGAAAACCGCACATATCGAGAATGCCGAAGTGAGAATTAATATTGGGCCAGGTGTACGGCGTGGGCTCTCCACGGTAATCAAAACCTGTCCACACAAAACCGCCTATCCAAAAATCGTTTGGTGCTGCCAACTTCCACCAGTCTTCAGCCTTGCTTGCCCACCAAGGTGCAAATACATCCTGATCCTGCAAATAACCTTTTATAGAATCTCTTTTCAACTCGCCTCTTGTAGTAACGGTGCTACCCATTTCAGTGCCGAGTATGGGCTGATTGGGATGTTCTTTGTGATAATCTTCCACAGCAAAATGCCTGTAGTTAAAACTTCTTACCGGAATCACTTCGTTCACTCCTTCAAAAACATTTGGCAGGTCTGCTGCATAAGTACAGGTTCTTGTGGGGTCAAGCTGTTTTTGTTTGGTTATAAAAGTTTGAGCAATGCGTTTGCCATAACTGTTAGTTTGAATAAATCCTTCTTCATTGCCGATGCTCCATAAAAAAACACAGGTGCGGCTGCGGTCTCGTTTCAGCAGCCATTCAAATTGGTTCATGTATTCTTTACTGCTGTTTAACAAACGTTGCTCATCAAGAACAAGCATGCCAAGACTGTCGCAGGCATCCAGCAACTCCGGTGTGGGCGGATTATGACTGGTGCGGTACGCATTCACACCCATATTTTTCAGTAGACCCACCCGATAGTATTGCAAATATTCAGGCATTGCAGTGCCAACACCTGCATGGTCCTGATGATTATTGGTACCATAAATTTTTATGTGTTTCCCATTCAGAAATACACCATTGGATTTTATTTCTATAGTACGAAAACCAAACCGCATTGTTTTACTGTCAATAATTTTTCCATTACTTTTTATTTCTACTACTACACGATAGAGATATGGATTTTCTAACGACCATAGAATTGGATTTGTAACCTCAATGTTTTGCTTAATTGTTTTTTCTTCATTTGTACTTAATGAAAATATATTCTCTTTTGCAGAAGCAATCTTAACACCTCTTCTGTCTGTTAAGTATGTACTGATGTTGAATCCTGTAGGCGCATTGTACTCATTTACTGCAGTTGTTTCAACAGTAAGTGTTGCTTTGTTACCCTTGATGTTTGAATAAGCAAACACGCCATCTTCTGTAACATGTGCATTGGGATATTGATTGAGCCATACATGCCTGTAGATACCTGCACCTTCGTAAAACCAGCCTTCATACTGTGTGGCATCAACCCGTACAGCAATTACATTATCTTTTTCATAGTTGATAAAATCAGTTATATCATAACTCACACCTGTGTATCCGCTTTTATGATTGCCTAGATAAAATCCGTTCACCCAAAAATTGGCATCCCTAAAAACACCAGCAAACTGCAACTGAAACCTTTGCCCTGAATCTGTTTTGGAAACACTAAAATGTTTTCTGTACCAGCCAATACTTGTAGCAGGAAACAAGCCGCCTATAGGTTTGTAGCCATGTGATTCCACATCAGCATTATCAACATTTACAAAGGGTAATTCCACCGCCCAATCATGTGGCAGGTTGAGAGTGCGCCAGGTGCTGTCTTTAAAGCGAGGGTCAGCTGCGGTGCCTGACGCATTGCCGGATTTTGAAAAAATAGTTTTGATGCTGTAGTTAAAATCTTTTTCAGGATTGGCAGCATGCCCAAATGTGAATTTCCAACTATTATCTAAATCTGTTTGTCTGCGCTGTGCTGTAACAGATATTGTAAATAGAAAAAAAATGAAGAAAAATAATTTGTGCTGTAACAAGTGTGTATTAATCACTAAACAAGTTTTAATGTTCTTTTATGAGGCTTCAGGTTTGGTTAAGATTGAAACTTACTCATAGAAATGTTTCATACAATGCAATTTTACCGATACACATTGCCTGTAAAACTAATTTTTTTATGTACCACCTATTGATGCAGCTACACCTGAGAGGTGAAATAAAAATGCTATTTAAAAGCATCTAAAGCAACTGTTGGTTTGCCTGCATTATCAAAAGCACCAAGTGTGTAACTATTCCAGTTGTTATATGCCTGCGGTTCCCAATACAAAACACCAAGTCCCTTTTTATTTGAAACAGATTTTGTTTTGCTGATCAAATCAGTTAAAAAAGAATTGCATGCTGCGGCATCCGTCCATGGCATACCAGATTCCACCACCATAACTTCTTTTGAATAGCTGTTTACAATGTCATTCATGTTGGCGAGGCATTGGGAATTGTAAGTTGGCCAGTTGGAGGCTGTAGGATAAAGCGACATGCCAACTACATCAAACTTTGCCCCGTTATTCAGCAGCCCACCAATATTCCATCTGAACAAACTGTTATCCCACCCGTTGGAAACATGCACAATCACCTTGCAGGAAGGAAAGACAGTTTTTACTGCATCGTACCCTGCAGTTACGAGTTGTGCATAGTTAGACATATAAGTAGATGCCTTGCCTTCTGGCCAAAGCATACCATCATTTGTTTCGTTACCAACTTGTACCCATTCCGGGGTAACGCCTGCATTTTTTAATTGAGTTAACGTATTTGATGTATGAGATGCAAGAGCACTTTTAAGGTCGGCAAAATTCATTGATGCCCATGCCGCAGGTTTGGTTTGATGACCGGGATCTGCCCAAGTGTCGCTGTAATGAAAATTAATCATTATTCTCATGCCGAGATTTTTAGCCCTTACAGCTTTGCTCACCACATCTGCTGCATTGTTCCATGATGCTGCCGGATTTACCCATACTCTTAGCCTTATGGTATTCATGCCAAGTGATTTCATCAAGGCGATGCATTCTGTTTCTGTGGATGCTGCATTGTAAAATTTTATTCCCCCTGCTTCCATCTCTGTAACCCAGCTCACATCAGCGCCTTTGGCAAAATACGAATCATCAACTGCCGGAGGCGATGGCGGTTTGACATTGTTTTTTTTGCAGAGATCGGAAGAGCGTCGTGTAGGGAAAGAGTGTCTTCGCCTGTGTAGATC
>ERZ650309.641-NODE-641-length-17017-cov-7.771784_pt1 | contig 17017 bp, 31 predicted proteins | sample MGYA00376245_ERZ650309 | MGnify/ENA primary metagenome ERZ650309 (study PRJEB26733, sample SAMN07839294) | wastewater metagenome | biome: urban; feature: wastewater treatment plant; material: waste water | place: USA: North Carolina | collected 2016-04-26 ...
CATTGCAGGCTATGCGACGCTGGTTGTTAAGGATTTGGAGAGCGGGAAATGAGCGCCCGTCCCAAACTGCCAAGCTTAGCTGAGGTCATCGCCTTGGCTGAGCAGACCGGATTGGATGTGTCTGTCGTCGATTTAGCGCGGATGCACAAGCATAGCGCGTTTAGTGAGCAGGTGGTGAGCGTGTTATGGCCTGATGCAACACCAAGACGGGCTGCGTTTTTGGCAGGGCAAAAGCAGTATGTGGGTGTGCCTTGTAAGTGCGGCGGTACGTTGCGGCATGTAGCGTCTAGGACATGTGTGCCGTGTCACCAGGAGCGCAATCGCAGCAACAAAAACACAAGCAATTGGCATGCGGAAAACCGAGAGTATTTGCGCAATTATTTGCGGGCGTGGCGGGCGAAACGGAAGGAGCAAGCAGCATGAACCACGTCGAAATGATGCGTTTGGCTGAGTCAGTGGCTTTGCAGTCGGTGTGCAAACGCGCTCAGGTTGGGGCTGCTTTGTGGTCGCCTGACGGTGATCGTTACGTTGGCTTCAATCATCGTGCGCCGATGTACTTCAAAGATCCTAAAACCGCTTGTTTGTGTTGTGAGGACTACACCGGAAAAACCCATCCCGATGTGGTTCACGCTGAGGATGATGCGATTTTCTCGGCGCTCACTTATCACGAGGACTTGTCAGAAATGGTGCTGTACGTCACACGGCAGCCCTGTATCAAATGCGCGCAATTGATCACGCAAACAGGCATCAAGTCCGTGTACTACCGCGACGTAGACGACAAGATGGATGGTCTGCATTGGTTGAGGTTGTGCGGCATCTCGGTCTTTAACGAGTGGATTAATGATCAGCCACAAGCGGTTTTAGAGCGTGTGCAGCGTACTTGGGCTGATCGGTGGCAGGAAGGTGTGTGATGAAAAAGGTAATCATTGGTGATTGTGAGCTTTATTTGGGCGATTGCTTAGAGCGTATGAAAGAAATACCCGATGGTAGTGTTGATTTAACTGTTACTTCACCGCCTTATGATAATTTGAGAACCTACAACAATTCTTTAGATTGGGGTGAACACGTTTGGAAGCCTGTTTTACAAGAACTGTTTAGAGTAACTAAAAAAGGTGGTGTCGTTGTTTGGATTGTTAATGATGCAACAATCAAAGGAAGCGAGACAGGCACAAGTTTTAGACAAGCCCTGTATGCTAAAGAAATAGGCTTTAATTTGCATGATACGATGATTTATAAAAAAGAAAATGTTGGAATGTATGACCCAAGAAATATGCGCTATAAAAGCTCTTTCGAGTACGTTTTTATTTTTTCAATCGGTCGTCCTTTTGCGTTTAACCCAATAAAGGACAAGCCTGTAAAAAACACTAAAAAAATGCTTTATCGATCTAACGGAAGAACGCCAAACGGCGAGATACGAAAAGCAAAAAGACAAGCAATAATTAGTAATAAATATCAGGATAGGCATAATGTTTGGGAGTACCCAACAGGATTAAATGTAGTTACAAAAGACAAAATAGCATATCAACACCCTGCTATATTCCCTGAAAAATTAGCCAATGACCACATTATTAGTTGGTCAAATGAAGGCGACACCGTTTTAGATTGTTTTATGGGGAGCGGAACAACGGGAAAAATGGCGTTGCTGAACAACCGTAAATTTATTGGCATTGAAAAAGATGCCGAGTATTTTGATATTGGAAGTAAACGCATTTTGGAGGCTAACAAAGATGAATGAAGTAGACGAAACAATTATTTGGGTTGGAACTATTAAATGGAAGCTGCAAGAGTTTGTTGTAGAGGTTGAATTAGAGAAACAAGGTGGTTGCACTTATGTTAACGAAATAAGAAATCTTTATTGGAATGACAAAGCTACTTCCTCTAGTAAAGAAATTATTGATTTAGTTGTTGACCTGATAAGCGATAAGGACTATAGTAGTCTCACCGAAGCGGTTGTAGCTTCATATTTAAACAGTAAACAAAAAGGTGAATGAGATGAAAGCAAAACTATTAACAAACGGTGGTTACGCGGGGCTTGAAAATAACATTGGAGATGTTGTAGAAGTTGACAATATTAACCCCTCAGCTAGTAACGGATGGGAACGGGATGTTTTAAATTTAAAAGTTGTGTGCTTTGGAAAGCAAGAAGTATACGGCTTCTTTGAAGGTACAGAAGCAGTATTTGTAGGAGAGTGTGATGAATAACGAAACAATTAAGCCAACAATCCCCGAAGGTTGGACAGAATGGGTGTATAGTGATGCTACACCGTTTCCTGAGAATCCAGAAACGCCCGTAAACGTAATGTTTCGGGATGGCACACTTATTAATATTGCAGTGTATACAGTTAGTTGGTATGGAAACGAAAGTGATGATTTTGGTAATTGGAAACAAATGCAAGACGATGAAGATATTATTGCCTACAAAGTAGCAGAGGAGAAATAAAATGATTATTATTCAGGTATTAGCTTTATTAGCTGGCTTATTAGCAACATACTTCTTCTTTAGTGACATTTTCAAACTTACATTCTTCTGTAACAATGGAATGTATCAAGAAGTGTTAAAAGATTTGTTGTTTAGCTTTGTGATTATTGTAATATGTGCAAGTATTACGGGTGTTATTCAGCTTAACTTATTAAGTACAGGGATGTTGTGATGTTATATCAACCTGAAACATTTGAACCTTGCCCCTACTGTGGGAAGGAAGGTTTGAAGCGTAGCCACAGCAGTTTATACGAAATGAATGGTTGGCTGCATATTTGTAAATCAGAACCATCTTGGAATAGGAAAATAGCTTATGAAAAGTTTGATGCAACGACACATCAAAATGACGGAAATGAAGATATTGTGTGGAATGTGGGTAGCGAAGTTGGAGGAGAAGGTGAGTTTTATCGGTATAACGATTCGTACTAATCGTATTATTGTGAGTGATTATGTGCTGACAAGTTCTTTAGTTGTTCCTACAATAAATGAAAATACAGGGTACGTTAGTGATTATCCTGTAAATAAGGCAGATGTATTGTCTGCTGTTCAAAATCAATATAAATGTTTTCTTGGAGAGAAGTGATGACTAAACGTGTAGCGTGGTTTACAGGTGAGCCAAGTGTTAAAGATTATTTTACACCACATAAAGTGTATGAAGTAGTACGAGAAGAGAATACAAATTTTAGCGTTATTAATGACAAAGGTGTTCAAAACTTTTGCTTAAAGAAAGGTTGCGCTCATATTTGCTACAAGGATTGGGTATTTGCTGATGTTGTTGATGAGGAAAAGAAAGTGGAAGCAGTAAAACGTAAAGGCGTAATGACATTACTACCAGAAGATTCTAAATTTGAGATTGGTCAACGTGTACGAGTAGACCGTTCAGGGTATATTGGTTATACAACTATCATCGGGTATAGCTATGATTACGATGAGTATGCCACAGAATGTGATAAGGATAATGAATGTTCGCATGATTGTGAAGGACTAGCTAAAGAGAAAGGGAAAGGTTTGTGGATAACTGAGAGTGATATTATTGAATCTGTAGAAGCAAAACAACCTAAATGGGGTGAGTGGATTAAAAACACAACAGGTAAGTGTCCAGAAGGGTTGAAACGTAAGCAGAAGATTAAGCTCAAGTGGAGCGATGGCGATGAGTTTGTTATTGATAACCCACATGATGCGTTTTGGTATTTTGATAAAAGTGGTGTTAATGTTACAGACTATAAGGTGAAGCTTAAAGATGCAGAGAAACCTAAAAGTAAGTGGACAAAGAATACAGGTGTGCGCCCTGTCGATGGTGATGTTAAAGTGGAAATTAAAACGAAAGATGGTTATAAAGAGTGTGCGCTTGCCAAACACTTTTCATGGGGTTTATGCGAAGCATTCTGCGATATTATCAAGTGGCGGTTAGCTGATTAGTGTATGGGGCTGTAGCGAGGACAGTGAATAGCTGTCCTTTCCTTTTAATTAAAAACTTTATTAAACAACAAGAGAGAAATAGTACATGGCATTATTCAATTTCAAATCACAATGTCCTAAGTGTGTTGAGAAAGGTGGTGACAAATCAAAAGACAACTTAGCAAACTATAGCGATGGCGGTAAGCATTGTTTTAGTTGCGGCTATCATGTACATGGTGATGAAAATTATATACCTAGTGAGGAAGAAGAAGTGTTAACCGAAATCAAAGAAATGAATGAAGATAGCAAGAAACGCATCAAGGAAGGCACAACACACAAATTAACATGGCGTGGCATCCGACCTGAAACTAATAAGTTCTTTGGTGTTGTTTACGAATGCTCTCAAGAGACAGGCGCACCAATTAAGCAATTCGTTCCTACTACTATTGATAACGCTCTTGTTGGTTACAAGACAAGAGTGTTTCCAAAGGACTTCTCTCATCCTGTAGGAGAAGTAGGGCAGAAGTGCGATTTGATTGGTAGTTTTAGATTTCCAAATGGCGGTAAGTATGTTGTAGTTTGCGGTGGGGAAGTGGATTTTCTATCTGCTTTTCAGATGTTAAGGGATTATAAAGTTAGTAAAGGTAATGGTGAGAAGTACGATAGTGTTGCTTGCGTAACCCCCACTGTAGGTGAGAGTGGTTGTGGCAAACAATTACAGAACAACTACAAGTTCTTAGATAAGTTTGAACGCATTGTTGTTTGTTTTGATAATGACGCTGCTGGTAAGGCTGCAGTAGAAAAGATTACACCGTTACTACCACGCGGAAAAGTTTATATAATGACTCCACGATACAAAGATTGCAACGAATATCTAACTAAAGGTAAAGAGCGTGAGTTCGTTACAGACTTCTACAACGCTAAGAAACATACACCTGCGGGGATTGTAGCAAGCACAGAGATTTACAAAGAAGTTGTTCAGCGTTCATTGTTAGAGCGTTTACCATTCCCGCCATTCCTTGAGAAGCTGAACAAGATGCTTTCTGGTGGTATCACTTATGGGTTTATTGTTAATATTCTTGCAGGGTCAGGGTCAGGGAAGAGCAGTTTGATTAATCAGTGCGTTATCCACTGGGCAAAAGAGTGTAACATTTTAACAGGTGTAGTGTCACTTGAGGCCGATAGCGCAGCTTATGGCGAAAACCTACTGTCGTGCTATGCAGGTAAGAAGCTGGCATTGATTAGTAACAAAGAAGAGAAGCATTCTGTTGTAACAAGCGAGTACATGGAAACAAAAGCTAAAGAGTTGTTTTGTTACGATGACGGTAGCCCTCGTATGTACATCCTAGATGACAGAGGAGACTATACAGACCTGCAAAGTAAAGTAGAGGAACTAATTACATCATTTGGGGTTAAGGTTATTGTGTTCGATGTTATTAGCGACGTATTTGCTGGACTATCTATTGAGGAAGTAGATAAGCAAATGAAATGGCAGAAGAACATTGTCAAGCAGTATAATGTAATTTTAATCAATATCTCTCACACCCGTAAGTCAGGTGGGGGGCAGAAAGCTGCTAGTCAAGGTGCATTCTTAACAGAGGAAGCCACTATCGGCAGTGGTACACAATATCGTAGTGCTGGTATTAACATCTCTCTCCAGAGGGATAAAACGAGTGAGGATGATGTTGAGCGTAACACAACACAAGTATATTTGTTGAAGTCACGCGATACAGGTGTTACAGGGTTAGCTTGTGAGATTTTCTATGAGAATGAAACACACACTTTATACGATAAAGAGTATTATTTTAGTCAGATTAAGCCACCAACATTTTAGAGGATAACAATATTACAAGGAAGTAATATCACAACACTTAAACACTAACAAACAGAGAGAACAACCATGAAGAACTTTAAACGCTTTCCCTCCATTGAACAATTCCGTTCAGTAGTGAAACAAGTGAAGGATACAAGCAGTTATGTAGGGAAAGATGAAGATGGTAAACCAATCTTTGATTACACACGACCGCTACCAACAATTACATTTACAGGTACAGTGAAGCTACACGGTACGAATGCAGCTATCGGCTATAGCAAGAAAGATGGGTTATGGTGTCAGAGCCGAGAGCGTATTCTTAGCATTGAGAAAGATAATGCTGGTTTTGCATTTTGGGTGGAAAGTAACAAAGAGTATTGGACAGATATTCTTGGTTCTCTAGTTTCACCCCCTTTTGATTATGATGCAGTTATGGTATATGGTGAGTGGGCTGGTGGTAATATTCAGAAGGGTGTGGGGTTGTCTGAAACCAATAAGGCCTTTTACCCTTTCTATTTAGAATATACAATAGAAGGAGAGGTTGTTAAAAAAGTTACTACTCCGCTCGTAGACACACAAGACAATTGGCTGTACAAGGAAGATATAGGTGTTTATGCCATTACAACCTTTGAAACACACCAAATGGACATTGACTTCAACTGTCCAGAGCTTGTACAAAACAAACTAGCAGAGATTACAGAAGCAGTGGAGAATGAATGCCCTGTAGCTAAATACTTTGGCGTTAGCGGTATTGGTGAAGGTGTTGTATGGACAGCAGAATGGAATAACCAAGTGTTACGCTTCAAGGTGAAAGGGGAGAAACATTCGTCTAGTAAAGTTAAAACATTAGCTTCTGTCGATGTTGAAAAGATTGGTAGTGCTGTTGAGTTTGCTGATAGTGTAGTGACAGATAGCCGATTCAATCAAGCTATTGAGAATGTATTTAATGGTGAGAGTGTTGACATTAAAAAGCTTGGTGAGGTTATCAAGTGGGTGATGAACGATGTATTGAAAGAAGAAATTGATACAATGGCGGCTAACAACTTAGAACCTAAAGATGTGGGTAAGTATATCAGTCAGAGGGTGAAAGAGAAGTTCTTTGCTTTGAGTGTTTAGGTTGTAAATCTAAGAAGGGAGTGATAAGCTTCCTTTTTGTTTATTTGAGAGAGAGAAAATGAACGGTTGGTACTTCGACATAGAATCTGATGGATTCTACTTACAATCAAAAACTATTTGGTACATCAAATTTAAAACTCTTGATAACACTCGCTCAATGAGTGTTTATCCGTTTAGAGAAGATTGTCGAACTAAAATTCTTGAGTGGATAAACTCATTTGAAGATGGTGCTTTAGTTGTGCAGCATAACGGCTTAGGTTTTGATGCTTGGATGCTGTGGAAGTTCTTTGGCATCCAGCCACAAGTGGGCAAGAAGGGGAAGGATTGGTTAGGGGCTAAACACGTTCAGTTTGTTGATACATTAGTTCTTTCCCAATACTTACAACCAGATTCTTTATCACACTCATTAGCTTACTTATCAAGTGGCAATGATAATGAGAAGATTGATTATAGAAAGCATTTAATTGAAACAGGGGCGATGCCTAAAGACTCACCTAAAGGTTTTGAGTTTAGTTTCTACAATGAATACATGGACACTTACTGTGATGCTGACGTTGATGCTGGTATTACAGTGTTCAATAAGTTATGGAAATTAGCGCAAGAGATGTATGGTGTGGGTAATTGGATTCATCCTTCATTCAAGCAAATACAGAAAGATTATTTTCTATACCAAGCACAGGCATATACGGGCGTTAAATTTAACGTAGAGAAAGCGAAGAAGTTAGTAGAGAATGTAACTGTCGAGATGGACAGAATCAAGAAAGAGGTTGATTGTGTGCTACCGAACAGAGGACTAAAAGAGACAGAGAAATCTTTCTATAAAATTCCTGCTAAACCCTTCAAAACTAATGGGGATTACTCTACAACATTTACTAATTGGCTATCTAAGCATAATGCTGAGGTGATTGACGGTAAGATTCATGCCTATGGTCTTATAACAGATATTAAAGCTAATGAGGTGCTTGATGTTAAGATACCAATGGAGATTGATGATAACGCAGAACTTAAACAATGGTTCATGGAAAATGGTTGGAGGCCAAGTGAAGAACATTGGAACTTAAAGAAAGGTGAAGATGGTAAGCCACTAAGAGAGAATGGTAAGGTTATTAAGACCACACCAAAGATTATGGTGATGGGTAATATTTGCCCTAATCTACTAAGAATGGAAGCTGAGATACCTGCTAAGGTTGTTAAATATCTCTCTTACCGCAATAGACGTTCTGTTGTTGAAGGGTGGCTTAGTAATTGGCGTATTGGCTTTGATGGCAGACTCAGTGCTGAGATTAGTGGCTACACACCGACATTCAGGGTACGTCACCGTACAGTCGTAAACTGCCCTAAAGCTGACCCTAAAGTGCTACTAGGGGCTGAGATGAGAGGTTTATTCTGTGTTGATGAGGGTAACTGGTATGTTGGTACAGACAGTGCAGCACTAGAGAATAGAACACTTGCAGCTTACACAATGAAACATGATAACGGGGCTTTTGCTGAACTCATCCTTCGTGGCGATAGCCATAGCTTTAACTCATTTGCCTTCTTCCCTGAGATAGCTAGTAAGTTTGACATTAACACTGTTGGCTTGAAAGATTTACCTGAGTTTAAGCCTTATCGTAATAAAGCAAAGACGGGTTAAATACTAGCCCCGTAGTTGAGTAATCAACTAATGAAAATTGTATGAATTCAGAGGATACCTGACCACATAAAGGTGAAGGCAATTCTGAGCGAAGCTTTATACTCAATAGTGACTCCGTAATTTAGGAGAAACTATGAAACAAAACTTTAGAAGCTCTAAAACTTATTCGTCAAACATTAAAGCTGACCCATCTTCGTATCCGCAAGGGTATTTCAAAGATAAGCCTTGCAGGGAATGTAGGGGGTTGTTTAAACCACAATCTCCTTCACACCTGTTTTGTGGGCAAGCTTGTTTCGATGATAATTTCTCACGGAAATATTTGAGAAAAACCTACGGAATTACACTTGAGGAATACAGACAAATGTTTGTTGACCAAGATAATAAGTGTGCCATTTGCCGTATGGATGGTTTTAAAATTTGCAAAGATGCGAAAGCCCTTTTAGTAGTTGACCATTGTCACTCTACAGGTAAGGTAAGGGGTCTTTTATGTCATAATTGCAACCGAGGTCTTGGATTATTTCAAGACAATAAACAACATCTCGGAGCTGCTATTGAGTATATTGAACGTGCAACGACTATCTCTTCGGAGAGTACACTACAAACTATCGGTAGTGGAAGCGTACAACACCCTGAGATGGGTGATGATATAGTCTGAGCTGCATGGAAACATGCAGATGCGGGTAATGCCGCTGGCAGGGAGTAGTGAACCCTGCTGAACATTTCTGGCATATTTACTGGCCTATGGCGGGGGTGTCGCTAAGTTAGCAAGTAGTTTAGGTTTATCTAAGCAAGCAGCACAAATAGCTTACGATAACTATTGGACAGCTAATTATGGGCTAGGCAAGCTTAAAGATGCAGCAGAGAAGTATTATGATACGGTTGGTAAGAAGAAACATCTACCTGCTTGGGATGGCAGAATACTATCAATACGAGGTAAGAATGTATTGATTAATTGTCTAGGGCAATCTCTTGGAGCTATTTGTCAATCGTTGGCAGCTTGCTTAATGGATGCTAAGTTAGGGAAGATGTACATTGATGATATGGGCAGACCTTACTATTTGTATAAAGGTAAGACGGTAAAAAGACTTAGCCTAGTCCATGATGAATATTCATGGGAAGCAGAGGATGGTATTGAAGAAGATATTCGTGCAATGAGCGTAAAGTGCATCGTTGAAGCTGGTGAGTTCTTAAAGCTACCAATTGAGTTAGATGGCGAAGGAAAGATGAGTAAGAATGGTAGCTGGAAAGATGTTCACTAAAACAGTTGACACAAGGGACGTGTTCAATCATAATACCAAACATACAAACAGGAGAAACAAATGAACCTACGTTACCTATTATGGGAAGCCGCAGTAGAGAAACATTGCGGAAGTACAGATGAAAAGTTAGTAACCTTCTTTACAGAAGAAATTATTGACAGGTGGCCTTGTTTTGGTCTAAGCATTAGATTAGCTGTACAGCAACACGTAGAATACACTTTTGAGCTAGACAAAACAGACAGGTATTACGGCCACGCATGGAAAGCATTAGGGACTGATGCTACTAAGGCTTTATGGGAGCAGGTGAGAGTGTTATGGGAAGTGAAGCCTGATGCTGTCTTTGCAGATGTTGATAAAGGGATTAATTATACAGTGATAGCTGTATTAAGTGCTACACATTGTGTAATATACAAAGATGATGATGGTATTGTTACGTCTATGAATATTAAGGGGTTCATTCATCAATATGCTAGGGTGTAATTGTTTAGTAAAATAGTTAATTAAATGTTTGACATAGCTTTTAACTGTGTTAAGATAGGCGAACATAAGCAGCTTGAACAACGGGTTGCTTATACAACGGCAATACTGCCAAACAACGTAAACAACGAGGAAACATAATATGTCAGTAGAAATTTTAAATAACGCAACTTTCTTTTATACTTGTATTCAGACACCTACTAAAAAGTATGAGTCAGAGGGCACAGAATGGAAGACATCTGCTGTTGTAGACAAAAAAACAGCAAAAGAGTGGAATAAGAAGTTTAAGAAGCAACCTGCCAAAGAGCTAGACAACGCAGAGTTTGTTGAGAAGTATAAAACAAATGTACCATTCCCTGAACAAGATGAGCAGTACATTATTAAACTCTCTCAGAATACACACAACGCAGATGGTAAGGAGATGTATCAACCGAAAGTATATCAAGATATTGGTAACAACAATGTTGTAGATATTACTAACAAAAAGTTGGTAGGTAATGGCAGCAAAGGGAAAGCGGCCTATGGTGTAGTTGAAAACAAGTTCGGTACATTTGCTAAGTTAAATAGTATTTGTATTTTTGACTTAGTTGAATATGGTGGTAACGCCAACCCTTTCGGTAATGTTGTTGAAGATGAAAATGATGCAGCACAACGGGAAGCGTATAAGCCAAGTGATGCTAAGGCAGCTAAAGGGAAGGTTAAGGATACACCTAAACCGTTAGCAGATGACTTAGATGAAGATTCAGAAGGACTCCCCTTTTAATTTAATTTTTAATTAAACACCAAACGGGCTGCTAACAACAGCCCAACCTTTACAAGAGAGAAATGCCGAGTACGGCAAGAGAGAACAACATGACTACCGAAATCACCACAGATAAAGCAATTAGCAAGAAAGCTATTCTGAAACAAGCTAATGCTGAGTTAATTGCAGCCAATGAAACATTGAACGAGCAAGTGAAACAGTTAAACAAACAGGTTGAAAGCAAATCCTCGTCTGTCACTTCACTTTACGATAACACCCGAAAGCTAGAAGCTGAAATTGAAGAAGTTCACAGTCTATTAGATTCACTACCTAATGCGCCTAAGCGTATCCGTGAACGAAAAGAGAACGAATACTACGACCACAAGTTTAGTATTATTGCACGTTTAGCCTCTTGGTTAGCTAATAAATAGGAGAGCGATATGAGTGTAGAATATAACGCAGCAATTGTAGTGGGCGCAGCTTGGGAAGACATTAATGAAGATGCTATTGACAACATAGACGAGTTAGTTGAAAACGGAGACTTACACGATTTCCCACCATTTTATGATGGCTACCGAGAAGGGTTGTTTGGGTTGTATGTTGTAAACTCACCTGATTACAGTTATTGTGAGATGGAGTATACAGCAGAAGATGTAGAGGTAGCTAAACAGAAGTTTAAAGAATTGACAGGAATTGATGCTAAAATTTATTTAACAGTGATTGGGAGTTGATATGTTTTTACCTAGTGGTGAAGGTGTTGGTGTAACCTTTAAAGAATACGCTTCAAAGCCTGACGCACCTAAGAAAGCTTCAACACCAAGCTTGTTCTTAGTTGGTTGTTTATGCTACATTATGTTAGTATTATTTCCAATTCATTTTGGGTTTGGTATTCCAGTGAAGGATTTTGAGTGGGTAGTGTTGCCTACTTTGTTCTTTGGTTGGTTAATTGTAATTGGCGGGAGAAAGTGATGGAGCAGTTATTAGAGGCGTTACGCCAACAGTTTGATGAGGCTACTATTCAGAAGGGACAAGAGTTGTTAGAGGACATCCTCGATATTGTCAATCAGAATGGTGAGGCAGGGTATCTCGCTGGGAATTTATTTTATGCTTTAATGACAGATGAGATAGAGGCTTTTGTTGTCGAAGATGTTAGAGAGAAAGATGATAAACACCAACCATAAAAATGTCTCTGAGTGGGAGAACACAAGAGACTACCGTTCAAGAACAAGTTGTGGAATAGTTAAGGAATACAGTGTATGGAAACATATGCTTAGGAGATGTACAGACGAGTTTGGAGACGATTGGCCGTCTTACTCTGAATGCACCGTATCAGAAAACTTCAAGAGTTACACTTTCTTCTACGAATGGTGTCAGGAACAAGTGGGTTTTGGAAACGTAGAAGATAATGGAAATATGTGGTGCTTAGATAAAGATTTGCTAGTTAAAGGAAACAAACTTTATTCAGAAGATACTTGTGTTTTTATTCCGTTGAGAATTAACAATATAATCATAAAACGAGATAAAGCCAGAGGTGAATACCCAATAGGAGTGTCTTTTGATAGCGAAAGAAGCAAATTTAAGGCTTCTTGTGGGACTGGTAAAGGTGGTAGAAAGCTTGTTGGAAGATACAGTACCGTAGAACAGGCATTCCAAGCATACAAGACATTCAAGGAGGCTTTAATAAAAGAAGTAGCGAACGACTACAAAAATTTAATTGACCCAAGAGCTTATCAAGCTTTAATGAATTATGAGGTAAATGAGAATGATTGAATTAGAAGTGAAACAAGTAGGACGACCCTCTGTGGCCGCTAAAGACAAATCCGCATTAGAGTCCATCCTGAAAAACGAAGAAACACGAAAAGTATTCAAGGAAAGTGTAGACAACTTAGTACATCACAAACGTGCAATGCTTAATGAAGCTGAAAACTATCGTGAAGATGTGGGTGCTGTTAGTGAGAAGTTTAGTTTGTCTAAGAAGAAGATTAACGCCTTGGTTGGTGCTTTAGCTAAAGATAAAGAGGGTGAGTTAGCTGAAGACAGTGAAGGGATTGCTGAGTTGTTGCAAGAGGTGTTCCTCTGATGGGGTGCTTTTATAATCTAACTAAAAAATTAAGCCGTAAATGCCCACACGGACAGCGAACACTTGATAACCGATTGGGTATTTATCGGCTTGAATGAGAGTTAGAAAGCGAGGACTTGAGATGAAAAATGTTTTTGTAGTGGCAGCTAAGAGAAACAGTGGCTTTACACTTAAAAGCTTCCATGAAAATATTTGTTTAGCAAATAAAGCAATGCTAAACACTATTGACGTAGATGCACTACAAGTTATTCCTGCAAAAATACAGTTTGCTAAAAATGGTAATGTTAGGTTGTGGTGTAGCGTCTAACTATATAGTTTAGGCGAAACAACCTAGCAGATTTAGTAAGAACGAATAAATAACGGTGCAGAAAATAACCATGACTAACTGGGTTGTTTTCGCACTACAACGAGAGTTAGATGGGGAGATTGCGATGAGTGCGAATGTAAAAGTTATAACAGATGGTTGGAAGCAAGATGATTGCCAATATAAAGTGGTTTTTAATTATGGCAATGGATTGAAAGTGTTTGAGCAAGAGTGCCTTACGCTTGAAATAGCAAAAGGCGCGTTAGATGCACTTGTTGGCTACACTGATTCATTGCGTAATACAGGCTTGATTACGAAAGACACTTACTTTGGGCAAGTTCTAGTTAAAGATGGTGAAAAGTGGAACGGATTAGATATAAAGATAAAACTGACCGTTTGAATCTAACTAAAAAATTAAGCCGTAAATACCAGCACAGACAGCAAACACTTGATGATAGTTTGGGTATTTATCGGCTTGAATGAGAGTTAGAAAGCGATTGACGATTAACGATGAAGTGCGGAGAACTGAAATGATTGACCCTAAAGACCCTGCCGACATGAGCCAAGAAGAGCATGAGCATTGGGAAAAACAGGTGGAAGATGCGGCTGAGTTGAAGTTATTAAAAGATGTTTTTGTTAAAGCAAAAGCCATGATTGCTACTGAGTGCAATGGCGGAAAGGCACACCTTAGCGCAAGGATTGCCTTTAAGGGGGCTGTACAAAAAATGATGAAGTTTGATGAGCGTGTCATGGGCAGTGTTGAATTGACCAATATACTAAGTAGCGTCTAACACTTTATTAAGGCGCACCCAACTCAGGAAAACATTGCGTAGCAGGCTGGGTAGGTGTCGCACTTAAATTATGAGTTATACACGATTAACTATGGAAACAACATAATGCACTGTGCTGAATGTGGTTATTTAATGAACGGCATAAAATGTTGCAATGGTTTGGGGTATTGGTATGACAAGCCGCCATTACCACAGGATTTTATTAAATTACGCACGAGCGGAAAATGGTATTTGTACATTAGTGCAAATTGGCCGCGTGGTTTGAAAATTGTAGAGCCACGATAGTGCAGTGTATAACTAAGTGCATAATGCGCAAATACCCGCGCTGATTTATGCAGAACAATGTAATAGTTTGGGTATTTGTCAGTTTGACGTAAATGTTATGCGTCATAGAGTTTAATTTAATGAGGTGATTTATGGATATTGATATTTTTGATGAAAAATTGGCAAGCCTTTATGAGGAATTGACTTATAACCAAGAGGAGCTTGGAGCAGAGTTTTCAAAAGTGCTTTTTGATAATTTATGGGATTTATACGAAGACGCATAACGGTGCAATGTTGCACTGTAAATTTTAATGTAGTAATAGGCTAGCATTGCATCCGCTTGATGTAATGTTAGGTTGTGGAGATGAAAAATGGCAACACGTTTTTATGAAGTAACTGTAACTGCAACAAAAACAGTAGTTGTAGAAGTTGATGATAACGGAGATGAGGCATCACGAATGGAAGCGAGCGATTTTGCATTTAATGAAGTTTTTACTGGGGGCGATGTTGAAGTTACTGATACGCTGCATCTAAAAACAGAACAGCAAATTGAGCAGTCAAAACGACTGGCTGATGAAGTTTTTTATATGTAAGGATTGAACGTAAGCCGTAACTGCCTAAGCGATGCCTAAACGCACAGTAACAGGCTAGGCAGTTATCGGACTTGACGTAATGTTATGCGTATTTTAATAAATGAGAGGTTTTTATGAGTGGCGGAAGTTTAGATTATGTTTTTTACAAACTTGATGATGCTATTGAGGTTATTGAGCGCAGAGCAACAACAGTATTACAAACAGCATTTGCAGTACATTTGAAAGATGTTAGCAAAGCATTACATGATTTAGAGTGGGTGTTTAGTGGTGATTATAGTGATGGGGATGAGGTGGAAGCAATAAGAAAAGTGGTAAACAAAGAAATGGAATTAAACGCCGCAACTGAACAAGCGAATATTGCGTTAAAGGAGTTGCAAAGCGTGCTTGGTAAAGACGCATAACACTGAAACTAACAGGCAACAACCCCACTGCCGTAAGCAACTTAGACTATGCCAAAAGCATAGAAAAGTAAAGATTGGCTGGGTTGTTGTCCTTGTTGAGTGCCAAGTTAGGTTGTGACATAGCGAGGAATGTTTATGAGCAAGCAAGAGAAATTAGCGATGTATTTTCACGAGTGGCAGCACAATAAAAATCCAGTTACTCGTGCAAGTTATCGCAATATGGCGTTAAGCCTTTATTTTGAGGAATACTTATGGAGCATTTAAGAGGCTGCTTTTCACGCATTAGACAGCACAATAAAAAAGTAAAAGTGTGGCTTATGTTTGTGCTTTTAGTGCCTTATTTAGTTATTTCTTTTTTACACGATAGTAGTTATTGGCTGTGGCGTAAAACTGGATTTGCTATTGATTGGTTAAATGCCATCATCAAACGTAAAACCTAACTACCGCATTAACAGGCGCAAGCCCACAACAAACTAAGATTAACGAGAGGTTACTATGACAGAGAAAATTGAGCAAGCATCGGCTGGGGTTGCGTCCGAGTTGAATGCTGAGTTAGATTGTTGTTTCAATGAAATTATAGCGACATTAAAAAAATACCACGATACAGGTTGTTTTGATATTCCTTTGTGCATTGCTCAAGGTTTTATCGATTTTGTTGAAACCAGTGAAGTTCTCGCGCTTGGAGGTTTTATGGATAACAAAGCGCATTGCCACGTTACTTTTAATAAAGATGCAGGTATTTTTAAGAAATATCACACAGTAATTGCAATCTAACACCAATATTAAGCAGTAACAGCCACAACGCTATTAAACACACAGTAATTGCTTGGGCTGTTGTCTGCTTGAATATGATGTTAGATACGATAACTTTTAACGATGAATTATAGGTTGCAGCACCTTTTTTAGCTGCGGAGATGATTATGTTTATTGGCTTAATGGGCGTGACAAATGATGGCGTTTTAGTGACTCCAAGTGGTATTGAATTATTTAAAGTGCCAATGCGAATTGGGGCTGTGATTCAAAAATTGCAGCATTGGGTTGCAAGTAAAACTTGGTGTTAAGTATTAGTATCTAACTAATGCAATAAGAGGCGATGCCCCACGCTGATATTTGCAAATAAGAGTATGTCAAAAACATCAAAAAGTAAACCATAAACGGTTGGGGCATTGTCGGCTTGATTGCGATGTTATGCGTAAACTGGAGACTTTTATGATAAATATTGAAAATATACTTAATTCTTTTGATGTTAGTGAGTTGATTAAGTTGGTAGAGATTCACGCAAAAAAACATCATGATGGACATTATGCTATTTTTTCATTCACTAGCGAATATAAAGTTGCTTTTGATACTCCGAATCTTGATAGCAGCGAGGCCACTTGCCAAGTTAATGAAGTAAAAGGTTATGCAACATTAAAAGAGGCGTTAATTCATGCTATTTTATGCGAAAAAACTTTTCATGATTACTGGAGTGGCGGAAACTACCATAAATATATGACTTTTTGTAAAGAAAACAGGTGATGTAACGATAGTGAATTAGTTGACGCATAACTACCAAGCATAAGCCGTAACCACCGCTACGGCTTTTGGATTACATAATAACCGATTGGGTGGTTATCGGTTTGATGCAGAGTTAGGCAGGGGAATAACGATGAGTAGTGTTTTTGAAC